>Ga0315339_1000130_pt1 | contig 118041 bp, 85 predicted proteins | sample ASW17metaG_FD_204514 | JGI IMG/M metagenome (GOLD analysis project Ga0315339, IMG submission 204514) | Ammonia-oxidizing marine archaeal communities from Pacific Ocean, United States - ASW #17 | ecosystem: Environmental > Aquatic > Marine > Oceanic | place: USA: California | collected 2016-12-05
GCCTTCCTCTGGGACCACCACCCACGGGGACTGCGGTATATCCGGCCGTCTCCCGCCCCATCAGACCCGGGTGCGTATGGGAGTCCACCAGGCCGGGAATCGTCAGCTTGCCGCCGAGGTCATGGTGATCGGTATCGGGGCCGACGAAGCTCTGTACACCAGCATCGTCGCCGACGTAGACGAACCTGCCGTCCTTGATGGCGACGGCTTCAGCCCAAACCTGGGCTTCGTCGACAGTAAAGAACTTACCGCCCCGCAAGACCGAATCGGCAGGGCCGCCAGCATCGCCTGGCGACGCGTCCTCCGTTGACGGCTGACAAGCCGATAGGCTCAGGCTCGCCAGCAAAGCGATCAACAGCCGCGGCCTGGTTTCCTTCATCGATCCTCCAGCCACTGTCTACCTCCCGGGATTTCCGAGATGACCCTTGCCGAGTCGGGCTCTTGGCTTAGTCAGTATCGGGGCGCCTGGATACAACCACTGATCGTTGGGCTCCTCAAGGGATTTGCTGCGGGACAACTCCCAGACGCTCTCCGCCGTGGATCCGGCAACGCCTGACCCCTTGCCCTGGCACTTTGACGAGCTGAAGCGGCTCGTGCCGACGGATCCGTAGCGACGGTCGACGTTGCGGGTGGGCCCGACCTAGCCGAGAGCGGAGTGCCTTTAACTGTGCCCACGATTGTGCCCGCGGGGAACCAACGAGCGCCAACTGGAACCAACTAGAACCAAGAGCGGGCTGATTCGCTACCAACAGGAACCAACGCCAGCCAACGAGCACCAAGCAGCACCAACCAGCACCGACGGCGACCGTTTGGTTTAGAAGTCCGCTGCTCTATCCAGCTGAGCTACGGGCGCCCTCTATTCATGGGTGTTTGCGCGAACTCGATTCCAACTTACTCCACGGCCTCGAGGACTCTCGCGATCGCAGTCAACGCCGAGAGGGACGGGGGGCCTGGGAGAATATTCCATCCCGTGAAGACCAGGACGAGATCAAGCTCCGGCAGAACAATGGGACGCTGGCCGCCGAACCCTGAACCCGCAAACGCGACGCGATCCTCCCCCTGGTACTCGTATTGGTACAACCACCACTTGTAGCCATACTCGATGCTGCCGTCCTCCGTTGCGCTAAGGCTCGGTTCAATGGACGCCTTCACCCAGTCTCCTGGGACGACCTCTTGCCCTTCCCAATTTCCACCTTTCAGGAAGAGGTAAGCGATTTTGGCGATATTGCGGGATGAAACGAAGAGGCCTTCCTGTGTATCCACGAGACCCATCGGCGTGCGCTTCCAGAAGTAGTCCTGGATCCCCAGAGGCTTGAACAGGTGCTCGACGGCATATTCTTCGAGGTCGACTCCCGTGGCCATCCGGAACACGTGGCCCAGGATGAGCGTGGCACCGCTGTTGTACTGAAAGACGTCTCCGGGGCTATGCGCCATCGGCCGATCGACGGTGTACTGCACCCAATCGGGAGTCACCGCCATGATCGCGAATGTGTTTGTCGGGTCGGCGTAGGGAACGTCTTCGTTCCAGTTGAGGCCGGTCGACATCGTAAGCAGGTGCCACATCGTCATGCTGCGTTTGCGCTCGTCGACGTTCTTGACCTTGTCGGCGTCGAAGAAGGACAGGACCGGCGTCTCGAGGGCCGGAAAGTCACCGCGGGCGACGGCAATGCCGACGACCGCCGAGACGACGCTCTTCGTGACCGATTGCATCGAATGCAGCGAACTCCGCTGATAGTAAGGATGCCACCACGCATTGAAGTAGTTGTAAGGCCCGGAAGGATCGTTTACCAGGAGCGGACCGGGCGTTCTGGATTCCTCGCCGTAAATGCTGGCGTAGTCGTGCTCGTAGTAGCGCTCATAGGCGACCTTGCCATGACGAATGACGAGCATCGAATCGACATAGGCGTACTTTCCGTTTCGAATGTCGGTATCGAGCGCGTCGAGCACGTCGGCATCGAGCCCGACCTCGGACGGTGTTGCCGTTGACCACTCCTGGGTAGGCCATTCATCCTGGGCAATAACGCTGGGCGCACCGAGAATCTGCGCGAGTATCAGTGAAGCGGAAATCCTGGTTTTCATGGTGGTCTCCAAGTGCGACCGGGTGGCATTTGCGCCAGGCTGCCCGGCTATTATTCATGGGCACTTACGAGCGGAACGGTGGATGTTGCGTGGCCGATTGTGCCCAAACTGTGCCCGCAGTTTAGCAAGAGTCGGCGCGTCTCCAGAAACGCGGATGGCGCTAGCACCGGCGTCAGTTCACAGGCGCAGAATCGGTTCTTCGCGTCTCGGATAGCCGAAAGGACACATCCCTCGGCTAGCATCATTCACCGTGACCTGAAGCCCGAGAACATCTTCGTCACCAAGGAGGGCCACGCCGTCGATCGAAGGAAGCCGTCGCGCAGGAGTGTAGCGCCATTCAGAAGATCGCCACCGGATTCACAGGCGAGCCTGACCCACCTCGGATTCGCAGAGGAGCGGCGACGAAGAAGAACGTCTGCCGATTCATCTCGACGGCCTTGTGGGCAAGAGCCTCGAAATCAAGGTTGTCGAACAGGGGCATTCCCATCGCAGCGATGGTGAGCATGTGGAACGGATCCGAGATGCCCGCGACAAGGGTGGGATAGCGCTCGCTGGCTCCGTCGCCGCCTACGGCCGCTACCCCGCGCTGCTGCAGCCAGCGCGCAACAGATGGATGGAGTCCGGCCGAACCCTCATCAGCTTCCCGACACTGTTGCAGAACTTCTTCTATCGGCGTCTCGGAGCCGAGCCTGGCGCCAGGGCAATACAGCGTCCAGCGGCCCTGAGCCGATTCCCTGGCCCATCTGCCGGTGCGGATGAGGAGTACGTCGCCTTCGCCGACGCGTTCACCGGTGCTCCGCTCCCATGCCTCCAGATCCGCCACAGTCACTAGGGTTCGCGGCTCTAGGTATTCGACCTCTTCGAGGCCGGGTAGATCAATCAGTACGCCACGCGAGGCGATGCCGTCTCGCATCACGTGGACGCCAAGAACGGCGGATCCCGATTCTGTCAGGGTCTCTAGTCCATAACCGTTGTAGAACGCCTCGTCGAAGGCAGCGTGTGACAACGCGTCAAGGTGGGAGTAGGCATATCCATGGGGAAAGATGCTCACCGTATCCTGCCCCCAGGTGACGGGTCCGGACCCCGAGATCTCATGGTCGTGCGTCATCCCCGTCCGGAGGGCGTTCTGATTCTCACCGGGAACCAGGTCATGTGCGAGGGACACGACGATGCCCTCCCGGACCAGCGCCGCAGCCGACTGTCTGATGGCGGGCGTGATCAGATTGAGGGTGCCCAGCCGGTCCTCGGCACCCCATCGACCCGTGTTGGACAACTCCTCAGCCAAACTCCTGAGCTCGGTCAGAGAGACCGACCGTTCTTCTTGGGCCGCGACCACATTGAGGCTGCCGGCCAGGACCAAAACCACGAATAGACACTTGCGTAGCATTGCGTACCTCAAGGTTAGGCTGCGTCCTCAAGCCTAGAGTCGTGACTGGTGCGAGCGCCATGGGACTTGGTAAAGAGTCTACCGTCCAGAATCCTCGACCGGCTCCAGTCGCAGCAGGGCGGCACGGTTCTGCTCGGTCAGTATGTAGATGAGTCCATCCGGGCCCTGGCGGACGTCGCGGATCCTCTGCCGGAACTCAGTCAGGAGCGACTCGCGGCGAATCTCTGCGCCGCTTCGGTTGAAGACGATGCGCTCCACGTGGCCGGTGCGCGGGATGCTGCCCTCCTGCAACGATCCGGCGAAGAGGTTGCCGTGCCACTGCGGGAACGCGTCGCCGGTATAGAAGGCCAGGCCCGAGGGACCAATCGAAGGCACCCACAGAACCACGGGCTCCTTGAACCCCTCGTTCCAGAACTGCTCGGCGATGCGCGGTCCCTCGTAGTGACGGCTGTAGGAGACCAAGGGCCAGCCGTAATTGCCTCCGGCCTCGATGATGTTGAGCTCGTCGCCGCCCTGCACCCCGTGCTCGGTGGTATAGGGGACTCCGGTCTCGGGGTGGAGCGCCAGTCCCTGCTGATTGCGATGCCCCATCGAGTAGATCTCGGGCTTCGCACCAGCGCGGCCCACGAACGGGTTGTCGTCGGGGACCGAGCCGTCCGGGTGGAGTCGCAGCAGCTTGCCGAGATGGCTCGTGGGATCCTGGGCGAGCAAAGCGAGGCCGAAAAAGCTCGAGCCCCCGTCGTCGCGCTCCACGCCGAAGGCACCGCCCAGGGTCATGAAGAGCTTGCCGTCGGGAGCGAAGGCGAGGCGAGCAGCAGCCGTCGAGCCGACAAGCACCTCGGGATCGTCGACCGCGACCTGTCCCATCCAGGGCTCCGCCACGAACACGTCCTCCACGTCGCGAAGAGCATTGCCGTCGAAGCGACCCCGAACCAGAGCGACCGTACCGTGACCGCTGTCCAGCCTGCGGGTGTAGGTCAGGTAGACGAGGCGGTTGTCCTCGAAGTCGGGATGGACGGCGACCTCCATCAGGCCCGCCAAACCCCGCGCCAGGATGTCGGTTGGCGCTCCCTCTATCGCGTCGGGCATCAGGGCCCCGTCGCGATAGAGGCGTAGCCGTCCTGCGCGCTCGGTGATCAGGATGTCGCCGTGCGGGAGAAAAGCCATTGACCAGGGGTGGGACAGCTCCTGCGTCAGAATACAGAGACGGACTTCCTCTATCTCATGGGTGTTGATCACGACCGGCCGTTCGGGCAATGCGACCGCCGGCAGCCCCACCCTGTAGCCCCCGGGGCGCGCCGGCAGCGGCTCGCGTTCGTCGACGTCTTCCGGCCAGTTGGCGCCCTGTGCGATCCATTGACGAATGATGTCGATCTCGAAGACATCGACATCGAGGCCGGCGCTGTATGGGGGCATTCGGTCCTCCGCAAACTCGGAGGTCAGACGCCTGTACAACTCGCTCTCCGCGGGCTCGCCCGGGACGATCGTGTAGTAGCCGCCGAGGTCCGCGAAGGCGAAACGCCTCTTGTCGACGCGCAGGTCGGCCTCACGAGTGGCAGCGTTGGCGCCGTGGCACTCATAGCAGTAGGCGGCCAGAACGGGCCGGACCTGGGTCTCGAAGTCGACCGGTCGCCCTTCCTGAGACAACCCGGCAGATGCTAGGAGCAGCACGCCGGGCGCGACAAATAGAAGAACGGCGGAAGGGAAGGAGAGCTTGCTCGTCAAGAAAGACCTCCCTCTTGGTGAGCCGGAATGGTTGGTCCGAATGTACCTGCCCCCGTCGCTATGGCCTCATCTCCGCGCCACCGTCCAAGCTTCCCCTGACGATCTCGCCTTCCATGATGACCGCCTCGGGTCGAATCTCGCGGATCTCGTAGCGATCCACCTCGAACAGGTTCCGATCGAGCACCACCAGATCGGCGAGCTTGCCTACCTCAATCGAGCCGAGCTGGTCCTCCATTCGAAGCTGATAGGCGCCATTCAAGGTATATCCCTTGATTAGATCCTCTAGGTCCAGGCGCTCGGTCATCGGTAGCCGTATCGGCGCATCCACGCCCTGTTGGGCGTACTGGCGGTTGTGGCCAACCTGCATCCCTAGAAAGGGGTTGGCACTCTCCATCTGATGCAACCCCACAACGTCGCTGGAAAAGGTCACGACCGCGCCATCGTCCAGGAGCGGTTGGACCAGCAGCATCCTCTCGAAGCGAGGGCCGAGAGCAGCAGCGGTCGTCGGTAGTTGGTCTCCAAGGCCATGCCACGTGGGCGTGTAGCTCGCAATGACGCCCAGCTGCTTGAAACGCGGATAGTCGGCGGTATCAATGATGTCCAGGTGGCAGACTGCGACCCGCGTGTAGAGATCACCGCTCAGCAATTCCCGGGCAGCCTCCACTGCGTCAAGCGCGATTCGGACGGCCCGATCACCGACGGTATGCAAGTGCAGGTCGAGCTCAGACTCGTGTAACCGAAGAATGAAATCGCGCAGCTCATCGGTGTCCAACAGCGTATTGCCCCGGTTGTCCGGGTCATCGCTGAACGGATCGAGCACGGCGCCGGTACGAATCTCATTGGTACCGTCGAAGTGAATCTTGACGGTGTTGAAGCGCAGCCGGTCGCCGCCGTAGGTGTCGCGCAGGCGCAGTAGCTCTTCGACCGCTGCGTCTTCCTGACCGGGAAGGAAAATGTGATAGGTGCCTTCATAGCGGACCGGTAACTTCCCTGCCCTGTCGAGCTCGGCGAGGAACGAATAGACCACGTCGTTGTAGTAGCCATTGCCCGCATCGTAGAGCGTGGTGACGCCGTGGCTGGCAAGGTAATCCAGGAAGGTGACCATGCCTTCCTGGTAGATCTCCTCGTCTACCTCGAAGAACTTGTATCTAAAGGGACGAAAAGCACTCTCCTTTATCCAGCCAGTAAGCTCACCAGCGGCGTCGCGTCCATAGAGCGCGAGGCCAGGCTTAGGGTCGGGGGTGTCGCGGTCAATACCCATCAGCTCGAGCGCCTTCGAGTTGCCCCAAATACTGTGACCGATGCTGCCTCCCAACCAAACCGGTCGATCTGGCACGATCGCATCCAGATCGCTCTTGTGAGGCCCATCCCTGCCGTCGCCGTACAGGTTCACGGGCCAGCAGCACATCACGATCCAGGGTAAGTCCGGATTCTCTTCCGCATACGCCTTCACGGCAGCGAGTAGGTCTGCCTTACTGGTCCTCGGAAGCGATCCTGAGGGCCCGCTATAGCGACCCATATACCCGGGATGGGTATGGGCATCCACCAGCCCGGGAATCGTCAGCTTGCCGCCGAGGTCATGGAGATCGGTATCGGCGCCAACGAAGCCCTGTGCACCAGCGTCGTCGCCGACGTAGACGAACCTGCCGTCCTTGATCGCGACGGCTTCAGCCCAAACCTGGTCTTCGTCGACGGTAAAGAACTTACCGCCCTGCAACACCAAATCGGCAGGGCTGCCAGCATCGCCTGGCGACGCGTCCTGCGTTGACGGCTGACAAGCCGGAATGCTCAGGCTCGCCAGCAAAGCGATCAACAGTCGCGGCCTGGTTTCCGTCATCGATCCTCCAGCCACTGGCTACCTCCCGGGATGTCCGAAATGACCCTGGTCGAGTTAAGTTCTTGGCTTGGTCAGTAGTGGGACGCCTGGATACAACCACCGATCGTTGGGCTCCTCAAGAGATTCGCTGCGCAAATGGCTAGCGCTTCAGCCCCGACCAAGAAGCCTCAGCTTCCCACAATCGACTTCAGTGCGGATGATCCCGATTGATCAACCGGGGCCACGTGGCGCTGGTCACCAACTGGTTCGACGAGCTGAAGCGGCGCGTGCCGACGGACCCGTAGCGCGCCCTCAGGACAGCCCCGAGAAGTGCCGGCGGCTTCGATTCACAGCAAGTGCGGGAGCGACTGGGGTACCGCATAGGCAGCGCCCGGCAGCGTTGGTACGCCTGCCGTTGCGATAACAGCTCGATTCATGAACCATGTGCCCACACCAGGCGGCTTCGATGTCGACTCGTACTGACGCTAGCGAGGCCCGAAGCATTGCGGCTTCGAGATCGTACGGGTCGAGTATCGTCGTCGGACGATCAATGAGAGATAGGAGGTCGAGCGTGTTGTCCATGAATCGACGCGACCTTCTGAAGCCAAGGCGCGCCTCGAAGGTTGGCTCGCCGGGTTTCGACGTGAGCCGGAGCAGGCAATGCCCCGAATAAGGGCCGCTGGTTTCCTTGCCGCAATCATGTTGTTGGCCGGACTTTCGCACCCCAGCGGCCAGCTCTCGCCAGTCGAGAGCCAGATATTGAACGCTCTGGATGAAGGCAGGACGATCGCCATCACGCGGCGCCTCTCGGAGGAACTCGTCAAGAACGACTCGGGTGCGGGTGCCGGCTCAGCCATCGCTGGCAGCGCCGATGAGCGCCTCTTGGCCGGCTTCATCGAGGCGGAGATGAAGCGGATGGGTCTAGAGGTGCGGCGGGAGAGCTTCCCCGTGCGCGCCTATGACTACGGCGAAGTGTCGCTGATCGCCGCTGGGAAGAGGCTTCCGGCAGTCACTCTGCACACCGCCGCCGGTACCTCGGGTGCAGCCGACGGAGTGCCCTATTCGAAGGGCAACACCGTGGGCGGAGGGACACTGCGGACGGAGTTGGTGGACGCTGATGGGGGGTTTGCCTCGGACTACGCGGAGCTGGATGAAGTGCGGGGCAAGGCGGTGCTCGTGCGCCGGCCAGGATGGCCCAGCGGCTACGTGGTGATGGAAGCGGCACAGCGGGGAGCCTCCGCCATCCTGTTCTACGGCTATGGCAACTACAGCGGTGAATCGCCGGACGACGCGTTGCAGCAGATGACCCTCGCGTATCGTGACCCGATCCCTGCAGTGACGATCAGCAACCGCGATGCCGCATGGCTCAAGGAGCGGCTTGCCGATGGCCAGGTGATGATCGATCTGGAGAACCGGGTCAATGTCGACTACGGCGTTTCCGAGAACGTTATCGGCATGATACGGGGCAGGGAGTATCCGGACGAGTGGATCGTGGTCTCAGCACATCACGACCGCTGGTTCCAAGGAGCCCAGGATGACAGCGTTGGTGTGGCCGTCATGCTGGAGCTCGCCCGAGTGATCTCGGAAGGTTACCGACCGCGGCGCAGCTTCCTGTTCATTGCCTTCGGAAGCGAAGAAGTCGGAGGACTGTGGACACAGTACGACTGGCTCGCAGGTTCCCATGCGTTCATTCGAGCGCACCCCGAGGTCACATCGCGACTGGCCTATGCCTTCAACGTCGATGGCGCCGGGTGGAACGGGCGTGAGGGCCGCGTGTACGCCACCCTTGACCAGGTTGCCTTCCAGCGCGAATTGCTGGCGGAACTCGATCTTCAGGATCGGGTGACGGTGCGAGCGGGTGTGGCCAGATGGGTGGACGCCTGGTCACTCGGAGGCGTCCGGGGCGGAGCGGTCTCATATCTCTCCTGGGAGGGTGAATACGGTCGCTACTACCACACGGAGCACGACGTCTACCGTGCCGACGATTACTCGAACCTGATCAACGACCTGCGGCTCGGAGCACTCGGTGTGCTTCGGGTCGACCAATCGGTCGTTTTGCCGATTCGTTTCTCGGACGTCGCAGACTGGGTTACGGGGCAACTCCGGAACGTGGAGGGGATGCTCTCCGACGTTGCCGGGCCGTCCGAGCTGCTCCACGAGGCTCAGGAGGGAGCCGACATCTTACGTAGGCAGGCCAACAAAGCAGAGGCGGTCTATTCGTCGATAGCTGATGCCGCCGATGCAGCGTTGCTGAACGCCTTGCTGATGAACACCCGCCACGACCTCGTTCCTTGGCTGCTCAACACAGACGAGCGCCTGCGAGGAAGCCGCTACGCGGAAGACTTCGCCGCTCTTCAGAGGGCTCGCCTTGCTGCTGCAGCAGGAGATACGGAGGAGGCGGCGAGGGCACTCGAGGAAGTCAACACGATGCAGTGGGGTAAGCGGGTCTCAACGGCGACCTACCGCGCAGAAAGACTACTCTCCTACGAGCCTATCGGTTGGATATGGGAGTTTGACCAGCACCCGCGTCCGGTCAGTCCGGAACTCCACGCTATCTACTCGCAGCTCAGGGAGGGGGGCAGTGGTTCCGGTCTGGTCTCCGGGATCGCCGAGCTCGAGGCGCAAGCAGAGGGCTTGCTGCGCGAGGCGCTGTTCATAGTGGGCGGCAAGCTCCGGGAAGCCGCAAGCAAGCTTGCCGAGGCTTCGCTACCGTGAGCACTCCTCATCCCTCCAATTGGAAGAGGCTTGCCTCCATAAAGGAGGGAATGATTCTAGATGAGCTAGCCCAACAGCTAGCCGCCATGCAGATGGCGGGAATGATCAACCTCGACGATACGCTTCTCGCGCTCATCTATCCGTCGGAAGCGCCATGTACCCCTGGCACCAAACTAGGCCCCCACGAAATCAGCGAGCAGCTCGGTGAGGGCCGCTCGGATAAGCTCGCCGCTCTCTCGGATGGGGCATCTTCGATGTGTGGACTCACGTACAGTGGGTGGTTTCGCGCCCCGTAGACCTTCGCATGGCCTGACGATCCGCTTCACGTGCTCACCCACCTCCCTCTGGTAGCGCCATGGAACCTGCCCGAGGACTTCGCCAGCGACGCTTCCGGCTGGCCCGCTTCGAGCTGTCGGGAACCCACCCGCCGGCACCTGGCTCCATCGATTGTCCCAGATCTGGTTTGCGGAAAGCTGTCGGGTTGAGTGTGCACGGGTTATACAAAGAAGTGATCGTGAGAATTTCGTCGATAGCGAACCACAGGGAACAACTTGGACGCATCCAATCCGGAACACCGGGTGTCACGGCGACAGTTCGTTCAGGCAATCGCGGCGGCGGGTGCCGGCGGATCGCTGCTTCCGGGCGGGCTGCTTGCGCCATCGATCAGCTTCGGTGCAACGAGACTTGAAGATGGCCTGACGCGTGGCTCGCCGGGCAAGGCGAACGTGGATTCGCGCATGGTGCTCAACTTCGTCGATGAGGTGTTCGCGAACGACCTGGATCTGCACAGCTTCATGCTCTATCGGCATGGGAAGGTCGTTGCAGAAGGCTGGAGCTGGCCGTACGAGAGTTACCAGCCTCACATCATGCATTCGCTGACCAAGAGCGTGACAGCCTGCGGCGTCGGCCTGGCGATGGCTGAGGGCCACTTCTCCCTTGAAGACAAGGTCGCTTCGTTCTTCGACGACGAACTGCCGGATGTCGTGAACGACAAGCTTGCGGCCATGAGTGTCCGGGATCTGCTGACCATGCAGGCCGGGCACGCCGAGAGCGTATCCGGATCCGTCTTCCGGCCGATCAAGACGAGTTGGGTGGAGGAGTTCTTCAAGATCCCGGTCGTGAAGGAGCCCGGTATCGAGTTCCTGTACAGCAGCGCATTGAGCTTCATGCTGTCTGCCATCGTCACCAGAACGACGGGTGAAGCCGTTCGGGATTACCTCGAGCCACGCATGTTCCAACCGCTTGGCATTTCAGGCCTGACCTGGGGCGCTAGCCCGAACGGCATCAACTCGGGCGGCAACGGGCTGACCTGGATGACGGCCGATTCCTTGAAGCTCGGCGTCCTGCACCTCAACAAGGGGCAGTGGGACGGCGAGCAGGTGTTGCCACAAAGCTGGGTCGAGGAGGCAACACGGGCCCAGGTGCCGGACGAAAACTACGGCTACCAATGGTGGGTCAATGAAGCTGCTGACGCCTACTACGCTGAAGGCGCATTTGGCCAGTTCTCCGTCGTTTTCCCGAAACATGATGCCGTGCTTGCGATCACGGCCGGCGTACCGCGAGGATCACCACTGGAGTCCCTGATCTTCAAGCACTTCCCGGCGGCGTTTGGCGATGCAGACCTTGTCCGGAGTGATGCGGCCACAAACGAGCTCCAGGACAGGCTCGACAACCTCAGGCTACTGCCCCTCGCCCGCTACACGACATCGCCGATGGTGTCGCAGGTCGCCGGAAGGACGTACGTTATCGAGCCCAACGACGACAACGTATCCACCGTCAGACTGGATTTCTCTGACGGCTGGGTAGACTTCCGGCTGGCCGATCATCGGGGTGAGCATCTGGTGCGTGTCGGACTGAGCGACTGGATCGAAAGCAGTACCGGCATCACGGGTAACAAACTGCATCACCAGTACCAATCGGACGACATGATCGTCGTTGCCCACGGCCAATGGTGGGATGAGCACACGTTCGAGATGACGTGGCAGTTCGTCGAGACAGCATGGGTCGATCACGTGGTGTGCCGGTTCTATGGCGACCGCATCAGCGTTGACCGAAGGACCAACGCGAACTACGCGCCGCTCGTTGCCCCAACCCTGCGCGGCACAGCCCGGGGACAGTGACGCCTGCTCCGCGGCTCGCGGAGGGGATCCTGCGCCGCCTTCGCGCCGAGATCGACGGTCAGGCTTTCCCAGGCCGCCGGTTCCACAACGCCCCGAGCGCCGGCCCCGCCACGCCGATGATAGCGGCAGCCCAGAAAGCCAAGGCGATGGGAGAGCTGAACAGGACCCCCCAATCCCCTTCCGACAGCGCCAGCGATCGACGAAGGCTGCGCTCCATGAGCGGACCCAAGACCACTCCAAGAATCACCGGAGCGAGGGGGAAGTCGGCATTCAGCATGACGTACCCGAGGACGCCGAATCCCGCCATGAGTACGATGTCGAAGCCGCTTCGGTTGACCGAGTAGACCGCGACGACCGTCATCGCCGAGACCCCCGGGAGAAGGATCCAACGAGGGATCGACAGGACTCGCACGAAGATCCCGACCAGGGGGAGATTCAGTGCCAGGAGCAGGATATTTCCCAGAACCATCGACGCTGCCACGCCCCAGAAGACTTCCGGGTTGCGGTCGAGCAGAAGCGGCCCCGGCACGACCCCCATTCCGAGCAGGGCCCCCAGGAGGACGGCCGTCGTTCCGCTGCCGGGCACCCCGAGCGTGAGGAGGGGAATCATCGCCCCCACGGACGCGGCATTGTTGGCGGACTCAGGAGCCGCGACGCCGCGCAGATCACCCTTCCCGAACGTGCCTTCGCGATCGGAGATCCGCTGCTCGAGCGAGTAGGCCAGGAACGTGGCGATCGTCGCCCCGGCCCCGGGGAGTACCCCGGTGAAGAAGCCGGTCACCGTCCCCCGCACGATGGTCCATGCGGACGCGGCGAGCTCCTTCGCGGAGACCATCACTCGCCCGACGGCATGATGAGCCTCTGAACCCGGTTCCGTTGCGACCAGCAAGCGCAGCACCTCACCGACGGCGAACAGCCCCAGCGTGACGACGACGAAATCGATCCCGTCGTAGAGGCGAAGCTGGCCGAAAGTGAAGCGCGGCACGGCGGAATTCGGATCCATTCCGACCGACGCGATCAGCAGCCCGATCGCCGCCGAGATTATCCCCTTCCGCACTGTCCGTCCCGAAAGCGACGACAGCACCGCCAAAGCGAAGACCATCAGGGCGAAGTACTCTGCCGGTCCGAACCGGATGGCCCAGCCAGCGAGCATCGGAGCCAGCAACACCAGGCCGGCGATGGAAAGGGTTCCTCCGGCAAAGGAAGCGATCGCCGAGATGGCCAGCGCAGGTCCTCCCTTGCCCCGCTGCGTGGCGGCGTAGCCGTCCACGGCAGTGACCACCGACGAAGCGGTTCCCGGGATGTTCAGGAGGATCGTGGAAATGGAGTTTCCGTACATGGAGCCGTAGTAGATTCCGGCAAGCAGGATGAGTCCGGATTCCGCCGGTAGGTCAACGGCAAAGACCACCGGCAGGAGAAGGGCAATGGCGTTGATCGGTCCGATCCCCGGGAGCATCCCGACCACGGTGCCGAGCACGACCCCGCCGGTGACGAGGAGCAGATTGATCGGGCGCAGCGCGATCAGAAACCCCTCCCCGAAATGGGCCAGAGACTCCACGTCAGATCCCGGGAACGGGGAGAAAGGCGCAGGCAGTCCTGACCGATTCCGGGGTCACGGCTCGAGGTTTCTCATCGAAACAGGCCGACGGGAAGCGGAATCCCCAGCAGGTACTGGAACAGGTACCAGAGGCCCGCTGTCACCAGTATCCCGGAGGCCAGGGCCTTCGAGAACGAACCGCGGAACAGAATCCCCAGCGCGGTCACGCTCAGCGAGGTGGTGATCGCGAAGCCGAAGGGATCGAGCAGGACGCCGTAAAGCGCGAAGATCGAGCCTCCGGCTGCGGCTCGAATCAACCTGTCGCGTGCAGGCCAGGCGGGCACGAGGCTGGGCCGTGCGATCAAGGCGAGCCCTCCGACTACCAGGACGATCGCACAGAGGAGCGGAAGTCCTCGGGGGCCCACCGGGTCGATGGGGAAGGCCACGGTGAAGGTGAGGCTCTCGGCACCTGTCACGGCCCCGAGGGCGACGAGAAGCGACCCCGCGACCCGATCCGTCACGCGATTCTCGAGCGTCGGGTCCGCGGTCGGATACACGGCCCCCGATCCTTCCTCCGCGTGCAGGGCGCTCAGGAGCGCAGACCTTTCTGCGTGATCGGCGGCGAAATCAACGCTCTCCCTCGGCCACTCGTATCAGGCCCATCTCCCGGGACATGTCGCGGAATCCCGCCACTTGCTGCTCGACGAAGGCTCGAAAGTCTTCCCCCACCAGCAAGAAGGGATCGAGGCCGTTGCTTCGCCGTACCCTCGCCCATACTTCGGATCGCTCCACGCGCCTCAGGGTCTCGGTCCAACTCCGGTACCGAGCATCGGGGATGTCCTTCGGAGCATAGAAACCGCGCCAGGTGATCCAGTCGACATCGTATCCTTGTTCGCGGGCCGTCGGAATGGCGGCAAGGTTTCCGCCGACTCGTTCCGGAGCGAGGACGGCGAGCACTCGCAGCGTTCCGGCTTCCACGTGCGAAATCACCTGTGAGGCATCCGTAGAAAGCACCTCGACGAACCCTCCGAGGAGTACCGTCAACGCTTCGCCTCCCCCGTCGAACGGAACGTAGCGCATCCGCCTGGGCTCCACCCCGCCCGCTCGTCCCAGCATCATCATCTTCATGTGGTCTTGTCCACCCACGGCGCTTCCCCCTGCCACCGCTACGCGCGATGGGTCGCGGCTCCAATGCTGTAAGAGCTCCGACAGGGACCGCCAGGGTGCATCGGGCGCCACGACGACCACGCCATAGTCCGTTCCGATCGCTCCCACCCAGCGCACGTCCCCTTCGGTGAGGTGCGCGAACTGTCCCTGCGCCAATCGAAGCGTCGTCGCCGGCGACGCCGCCACAAGCACGGTTTCGTCTCCACCGCGCTGCGCCACCGTATGGGCAAACGCGATTCCGCCGCCGGCCCCGGGGAGGTTCGTCACCCGCATCGCCCCCGGTGCGAGCTGCAGCTCTCTGACGACCTGGGCCACGGCCCTGCAGGTCAGGTCCCACCCTCCCCCGGCTGCCGCGGGTGCGATGCATTCCCAGCCACGCTCCGCGTCGATTTGAGCACAAGAGGTGGGGAACACGAGGGTGCACAGTAGCGCAACCACGAACACGGGTCGGAGGTCTGCTCCGCGTCTCGGCACCGAACTCATGAGTCCGGTGCGCGCGGCTTCAGCACGAGACGGTAAGCAGCGCTTCGTTCGACGGCGTCCCGCGAGTAGGGTAGCTCGAACATCTCGCCCCGGACCCACATCTCCGTCAGGTTGTCGTAGAACGGACTTTCCGGTTGACCCGATTGGCCTGGCGCGATGATCGCGAGCGAGCGATCCAGCACCACGGAATCAGGCGCCCAGTCTACCAACGTGATTTGCTTCAACGGTTTGTCGACTGGTTCGACAAGTACGTCAAAAACCCACGGGCCGACAAATAAGAAGAATCAGCCTGAAAGCAGGGCCCGCGAGGAACCCGGGTTGGTTTAGAAATCGGAGAACGCGTGGATCTCGCTTGCCCTCACTCGACCGGGTTCAACTCGATCCACATCTCTGCGATCCGGCCGTTCTCGATGCGGACGATATCGATTCCGGTGTACAACGACTTCTCCCCGGACTCTTGGATACCAGTCATTGTCCAGCGAAAGGCCACGAGGCTCCCTTCCGCAACGACCTGGTCGTGCTTGAAATCTGTACCACCGGGGAAGTACGTATAGTCGACCTGAGCTATCTGTCGCGCTTTGTCACGACCGGTGACGTCCGGCGATCCATAGTGGATCACTGGGTTCGCTACGAAGATCTCGTCGATAAGGTCGAGGTTCTTTCCCTGGATTACCTCCATGTGGTAGCGGTCCGCCAGGGCCTTGTTCGCTTCCAGTCCGTCGCCGCTCTGAGCCGCCACAGTCCCGACAAGTAGGAAGGGTACTAGTGCCGCCGCTGCTGTGGACTTGGCAATCATGATGACTCCTTTCAACTGGTACGTGGATGCAATCCGTCGGGTGCAGCAACCAATCTAACAGAGGCCTGGCTGTGTTGGTCGTGTCCGCCGTGCTGCCAGCGTAGCCGTGCGGCAAGCGGTTCACCGTGATCGCCTCGATGTCCCGTACTTGCATCGAAGCCGCCATCTACCGAGGCGCGCACGAAGCCGCAGCTGCCGCTATGGCCTCAGTTCCGCGCCGCCGTCTACGCTCCCCCTGATGATCTCGCCTTCCATGAAGACTGCTTCGGGCCGCACCGTGTGGATCTCGTAGCGGTCCACTTCGAACAGGTTCCGGTCGAGCACCACCATATCGGCGAGCTTGCCCACCTCGATCGAGCCGAGTTGGTCCTCCATGCGGAGCTGATAGGCGCCGCTCAAGGTATATCCCTTGATCAGATCCTCCAGGTCCAGGCGTTCGCTCAGCGGCAGCCTTATCGGCGCAGCCTCTCCCTGTTCGTGGTATTGGCGGTTGTGGCCGATCTGCATCCCCAGATAGGGGTTGGCTCGCTCCATGCCTCTGAGCGAGACTACGTCGCTCGAGAAGGTCACGACTGCGCCGTCATCCAGTAACGGCTGGACCAGAAACATCCTTTCGTAGCGAGGGCCAAGGGTAGCGGCGGTCAACGGCAGTCGGTCTCTCAGGCCGAGCCATTGGGGCGTGTAGTTGGCAATGACACCCAGCTGTTTGAAACGGGGGTAGTCAGCCGTATCGATGAGGTCGAGGTGGCAGATGGTGACGCGTGGATACAGTTCGCCGTCGACCGACCTCCGCGCTGCTTCCACGGCATCCAGAGCGATGCGGATGCCCCGGTCGCCCCGGATGTGCAAGTGCAGATCAATCCTGGCTTCGTGAAGCTGCACGATGAAGTCACGCAGTTCCTCGGTGTCGAGCAGGGTGGCGCCCCGGTTGCCCGGGTCATCGCTAAACGGCTCGAGCACCGCGCCGGTACGAATCTCATTGGTGCCGTCGAAGTGAATCTTGATGGTGTTGAACCTTAGACGTTCGCTGCCGTAAGTGCGGCGCAGTCGCTGTAGCTCATTGATCGCATCGGGCACCTGATCGGGCAAGTAGATGTGAAAGCTGCCCTCGTAGCGAATCGGCAGACGACCGGCCGCCTCTAGCTCTGCCAGCAACGAGTACGTGAGATCGTGGTAGTTGTAGTTGCCAGCGTCCCAGAGTGACGTAACGCCGTGGCCTGCCAAATACTCCAAGAAGGTGACGATGCCTTCCTTGTTGGACTCCGGGTCAACGGCAGCAAGGTGCTGCGAGTAGGGCCAGGCGGCAAGTTCCTTGATCCAGCCGGTAGGCTCCCCATCGGCATCACGTACGAAGTATGAAAGACCGGGTACTGGATCGGGTGTGTTGCTGTCGACCCCCATCATCTCGAGCGCCATGGAATTGACCCAAACGCTATGGATGCTTCCTAACTGCACTGGTCGATCCGGTACGACGCGGTCCAAATCTCTCTTGTGTGGGCCCGCGACGCCGTACAGATCCCCGGACCAGCTACCCATCTCGATCCAGGCAAGGTCCGGGTTGGCTTGAGCATACGCCTCCACCGCAGCGAGGATCTCCTCCTTGGTCCCACCCCCGGGCAGCCTTCCTCTGGGACCACCACCCACGGGGACTGCGGTATATCCGGCCGTCTCCCGCCCCATCAGACCCGGGTGCGTATGGGAGTCCACCAGGCCGGGAATCGTCAGCTTGCCGCCGAGGTCATGGCGATCGGTATCGGGGCCGACGAAGCTCTGTACACCAGCATCGTCGCCGACGTAGACGAACCTGCCGTCCTTGATGGCGACGGCTTCAGCCCAAACCTGGGCTTCGTCGACAGTAAAGAACTTACCGCCCCGCAAGACCGAATCGGCAGGGCCGCTAGCATCGCCTGGCGACGCGTCCTCCGTTGACGGCTGACACGCCGATAGGCTCAGGCTCGCCAGCAAAAGGATCCACAGCCGGGGCCTAGTTTCAGTCATCGATCCTCCAGCCACTGTCTACCTCCCAGTATGTTCCGAGATAACCGTTGTTGAGCCACCTTTTTGCCTTGGTCAGTAGAGGGGCGCGTGGATACAACCACTGATCGTTGGGCTCCTCAAGGGCGATTACTTCAAGCAGATCAAAGCACAGACCGCAACGCCCATGGCGATGGGAGAGCTGTTCACACATCCTCACGAGTGGCGGCCGTTGATCGCAAATCGCGTAGTCGATGTCATACGATGCCGCGTTGGGATGATCGGCGGCATCACGCAAGCGAGGAAGATTGCCGGACTGTGTGAACAATTCGGAGTGCGAACGGCGTGGCAGGAAGGCGGTGCAAATGACTCCATAAATCAGTTGGCTGCGTCCCACGTAGACATGAATAGTTCCAGCTTTGGGATCCAGGAAGACAATCATTACCCGGAAATCGTCCATGAGGTGATGCCGGGTACTGCTCAAATCCGCAGTGGATACCGTTACGGTTCGGGGAAACCGGGTTTGGGTATTGATCTCGACGAGAACATTGCGGCGAAGTTTCTACTTACTGAGGATCACCGCGTCTCGGATTGGACGACGGTTCGCGGAATGGATGGCGCACTGATCAAGCCCTAGTTATCGAGGGCGCAATCTCTTGGATAGTTTTGGACCCTCGAGCCCAGGGGCAGCCGCAACGGACCTACCCGGCACCAAAAGGTTGCTACGAGATAGTGATGTTCTGGGGGGATGTCGTGATGATGAATAGGGCACAGTCACGGAGAGCGCTGATCACCGTGGCGGCGACGTTGCTTGGCTGCGGCATCGCCCGTGCGCAAATCACCGAGGTGCCGCCCGCCTATCGCTCGTTGGCTTCCCGCCATTTTCCTGAGCCCCTATGACAGGATACACGCCGACGGTCCCGAGATCGGCAAGCTCCGCCGCACTCCCGATCCAGCGATCGGAATTTAGGGACCTTCGCCACGGAGCTGGTATCGTCTCTAAGTTCCTTGGCGACCTCCTTGCTTACGCCGAGCATCTTGAAGCCGCATGAGGAACCCGAGCATGAACACTGCCATTCTTCTGACACCCGATCTGAAGTACGTTGTTTTGAAAACTCAGAATGTCTCGACTGGAGGAATTCGATGCTCAGACGAGTACTAACGATGAGTTCGGTGACGGTGTTTGCAGCTGTACTCGCATTGACGACGCAGCTCCTTACTGCGCCGGTCCAGGCACAAGATCAAGATGTGCCGGAACAAAGGGCCACTGCCGCCAGCATGGTGTCGACGTATGACGCGGTCTGTGCCGAGTGTCATGACAATCAGAGCGGCGACATGATGGCACCCACTCGGGCGGCGCTTCGACAGATGGAACCGGAGCAGGTCCTCATCGCCCTGATGGAAGGGCCCATGGTGGAGTTCACGTCCGAGTTCACGTCCGACGAGCTGCGGGCGATGGCGGAACTGGTGACCGGCAAGCCTCTCGGTAGCGCGGCCGACCGCACCGTCTATCCGGCAAGGATGGTCGGTGTCTTCGAAAACGGGTGTGCGGTCTGTCACGATAATTCACCTGACGGTCGTCCTGTTTCGGGCGGGACCGCTCCCGCCAGCATGCCGTCACGGTTCGATATTCAGCAGATGGAGGCCGACGAGCTGCTGGCAGTGTTGAACCGGCCGATCGCGGCACACGACGAGAGCGATCGCTTCCGGATCTTCGACGACCAGGAGTACAAGCGCGCCGTCATCGAGCTCGTGACCGGCAAGCCATTCGGCGGCGTTGCGCACCGCGAGGCGTCGGCCATGCCGAACCAGTGTGCCAGGCCCCTGAACCTGGACAACTGGGAGAGCCAGCCCAGCTGGAACGGTTGGGATCCCGAGCTTGGTGTGCACCGGTTCGCGTCGGAGGCGGTCGGCGGGATCACCGCCGAGGACCTCCCGAGGCTGAAGTTGAAGTGGGTTTTCGCGATCCCGGATGCTTCGGTAGCGAACTGGTCGCAACCCAGCGTGGTGGGCGGAGAGCTGTTCATTACGAGCGACAACTTCTTCGTGTATGCGCTCGACGCCAAGACCGGCTGCGTTCACTGGTCGTACCGGGCGCAGACAGCGGTCCGGGGCGCGGTCAAGGTCGGCCCGGTCGATGGTGTTCCAGGGGTCCGTCATGGCGCGTATTTCGGCGACATGAGCGGGGTCGTATACGGCGTGAACGCCGAGACGGGCGAGGAGATGTGGACCCTGCGCGCCGACGATCACCCACAGGCGAAGATCACCTCCGCCGTGAGGCTCGACTCCTCCGGCGAGCGCCTGTATGTACCCGTCGCGTCGTGGGAAGAACAGCCTGGTACCTATCTCGAGTACGAGTGCTGCACGTTCCAGGGTAGCGTCGTGGCGGTCGACGTGAAGAACGGAGAGAAGGTCTGGCAAACGTTTGCACTTCCAGAACGGCCTCGGTCTCTCAACAAAACGAACTCGGCCGGCACACCGCTGTTCGGACCAGCCGGCGCCGGCATCTGGAGCTCGTTCGCGATCGACGAGAAACGGCGCGCGATCTACGCGCCCACCGGCAACTGCGGCATCACTGAACACTTCGGTGTCGGCAACGTGACCTTCGACGGTGGCGCCTGCAACTCGATGCTGGCCCTCGACATGGATACCGGCCGACGGTTGTGGATGACCAACCTCTTTCCTGCGGCCTCGGATCGAGACTCAGGTGGCTGTGGCCATGGTCCCGAGCGACTGATCAATTGCCCTGGCTACATTCAGGGCCCGGGCGACGACGTCAACCAGGCGATTCTGCTCGACCTGCCGAACGGTCGCAGAGCCTTGCTGGGCGTACAGGAGAGCGGCCGTATCACCGCTTTGGATCCTGACAACGACGGGGCAGTCCTCTGGGTCGCCCAAGCCGGCGACCGGCTTGCTCCTAACGCCGCGGGTTGGGGCGGGGCGTCCGACGGCGAGCTCTTCTATCGTGCGCTGAACTACCGGGACGCGAGCGGGGCCGTTGCGGCGTTGCGGGTGACGACGGGAGAGCGCGTCTGGTACAAGGAGCTGCCGGGGCTGGAGGACTGCGACCGGGAGGGTTTCAACGCCTGCTCCTCGGGTTACACAGCGGCGGCAACCATAGTGCCCGGCGCGGTAATAGCCGGCTCGTCCCAAGGGACACTCCGTGCATATTCAAAGGCGGACGGCGGGATTCTCTGGGAATACGCCACGAAACGAACCTACGAAGCCATTAACGAAGTGCCGGCATTCGGCGGCGCGATTGGTGCCAGCTCCCCAACGATCGTCGACGGGATGATGTACGTGGGATCCGGGTACGGGCTATTCGGTAATAGCCCGGGGAATGTGCTATTGGCCTTCGGGATAGACGAATAGGGTTCTTCACGAACTCTGAAGCCTGAACATCGGTGGCGAACCGTCGACTCATTGATGCGCGCGCGAGTACCCTCGTCGCATGTTCGGGACTATCGATTCGCAAGCTCATGCCGTGAGGTGGTGTCGGGGACCGGGGCACCACGGCATCGGGTGGTCCAGGGCCCTCGTTGCGGCCGCGCTGCTCGTCATCGGCTCGTCCATCTCCATCCGCGGTGAGCCCGGGGCTTCGTACTTCGACTCGCCTTTTGACGGCAACTGGCTCGGCAGCTTCCAGCCGCGGGCTGGGGCCGATCGCTTCGTGCCCGCTCTCCTCAACCTCAACATTCAGGGCGAGGACGGGCTCGGTTTCGGTTGGCTCCCGGCCGACCTGACAACCGTGTCCGAAGGGTTTCACATCCTGGACGTTCGTAACCTCCGGCGTCGCAACAGGAAGATCGTCTTCGACCTCGTATTGGCCGAGCTGCCGCTGGACGCGCCCGGTCGTATCAGTTCGTATTCGGTGACCCTCAGCTTCAAGCCCGCCAGCGACACTCTGAGGGGGCGCCTGGCTGCGGCGGACGGTGCCGCGGCGGATGGTGCCGTGGCGCGCGGACCGTTGCTGCTTTATCGCGCCGGTCCGACGGTGCCCATCCAGCGAACGTGGGTGGGGTCGGTCGACATCGATGGCACCCCGACGCCTCTGACGCTCCAGATCATCGCGGAAGGTTCGAAGACGCGGCTTGGAAGGAAGCGGCGGGGAGCTGACTCTCGCCCGGACCCGGTTACGGGCTTCGGCTACCTGGGCGCCGAGTTCGGCAACCTCGAGCGTGGCAGGCTCTCGGGAGACCAGCTCATCGGGCGGCTGGCCCTGGATGGCGGTCCGCTGAGCTTCGAGCTCGGGCTCTCGGTGTCGGGCCACCGACTGATCGGCACGCTCGAACGGCACGGCAGCAGCCAGCCGATCACCCTGGTGCCTGTGGCCACGCCAGGCAGGCGCGTTCGCATCGACGGCGTGACGCCTGCCGAGGCGCCGCTCGGGGCGCCCGTGACCTTACGGATCACCGGGAGGCACCTTTCACCCGGGACTCTCGTCCACGTGGGCCCCGCGGGCCGTGCGGGCGGTGCAGGCGGAGCCCCCGAGCCGACCGCTGTGATCCGCACCCTCGAGCACGTCAGCGCCGAGGAGATTCGAGTCACCCTTGTCGGTGGCTACGGGGAGGGTGAGCCACGGTCGGTATCCCTGCGCATCGTCGCCCCCGACGGCCAGCGTCGCGACCGGGAGCGCGCGCTGAGGCTGGTGAACCCCGAGGTCATCAGCTTCGAGAACCACATCAAACCCGTCTTCAGTAGCTCCTGCGATCGAGCCGGATGCCATAGCAGTGTGGCGCCTGCGGCCCATCTCAACCTCAGCGCCGGCTCGGCCTACGCGAACATCGTTCGAGTCCGCAGCACTCAGATGCCGCAGCTCAACCGCATCGAGCCAAGGGACCCGGCCAACAGCTATCTGATCCGCAAGCTCAAAGGGGAAGTGATCACCGGAGCCCGTATGCCCCAGGGCGCCCCGCCGCTGAGCGACGGTGTTCTCGCCCTATTCGATCGGTGGGTCCTGGAGGGGGCGAAGCGACGGTGAGGGGGGGGGGCGGAAAGTTCAGGCTAGGGAATGTGTTTCTCCTCGTGCTAGCCTCGTGCATACGTTGGAGCCCCCAGTCTGACGCACACGAACCGACGCCTTGGCGGCGGTTACATCGGTGGTCCGGTTAACTACCTAGCGCCCCGGCTCGGGCTCGGTATGGCGGAGGTGGGCATGCAGCGTCGTCGGATCGCTGCCGCAGTAGCCATTCCAGTGAACCAGCGCCTCGTGCAGCGCATCACGATGGGCGCAACGCCCGGCGAGCTGGCTAGGGTCAACGCCATTGGCTACGACGCGTACCTGGAGGAGCAGCTCGACTTCGAGTCGCTCGACGACCGCTTGCTCGAGCGCCGGGTGGCCAGAGACTATCCCGCCACATCGTTGACGACCGCGGAGCTGCTGCTGCAATACAAGAAGAACCCTTTCACCGTAGCGTCCGACCATCTACAGATCGCTACGATGCTGCGTTCGATCTCCAGCCCACGGCAGCTCTTCGAGCGTATGGTCATCTTTTGGTCGGACCATTTCAATATCGACACCGACGGCGACGCCATATTTCTGAAGCCGAGTGACGACCGCGACGTCATCCGGCGCCATGCCATGGGCACGTTCCCGGAGCTGCTGCGCGCCAGCGCCTACAGCCCGGCGATGCTCTACTACCTCGACAACTACTCCAACACCAAGGAGTTCCCGCAGGAGAACTACGCCCGCGAGATCCTCGAGCTCCACACCCTCGGTGTCGACAAAGGCTACACGCAGAACGACATCGTGGAGGTCGCCCGGTGCCTGACGGGCTGGACGTTCTTCGACCTATCCCGCAGGCCGAAGAACCGCCGGGGGGATTTCATGTTCGAGGGGAACTACCACGACTACGACGCCAAGGTGGTGCTCGGCAGCAGGATCCCGGCCGGCGGAGGGATCAGCGACGGCGAGACGGTTCTCGAGATGCTCGCCGAGCACCCCAACACGGCGGAGTTCATCGCCCGCAAGCTGTTGCGCTACTTCTGGGGCTACGAGCCCAAGGGTTCGATGGTCAGAAAGGTGAAGCGAGCCTACCTTCAGACCGGCGGCGACATCCGTGCCATGCTCCGGGTCGTTCTGTCGCGAAAGCTGATGCGAACGGCGACTCCGAAGCTCAAGCGTCCGTACCATCTAATCGTCTCGACGGTCAGGGCCATGGAGGCGGACGTCGATCCGGGTAAATGGCTGATGTGGGTGCCGGGGGAGCTTCGCCACGGGCTCTTTGACTGGGACACACCCGACGGCTATCCGGACACTTTCGAATACTGGTCGGGGTCGCTCCTGAATCGGTGGAACTTCGCGCAGGGAGTGATCGGCGACTGGAACAACGGCATCGACCCAGACCTTCCGTTTCTCGCGAATCCGCCCGCGTCGGACGCGGAGCTGGTCGACCAGATCGACCAGCAGTTCCTGGCCGGCGGCATGTCACCCGAGACCAGGAACGTGATCCTGGACTACATGTCGGCAAACCCGCACACGGGCGACTGGCGGGTCAGGCAGGTTATGAACCTGGTTATCAGCTCACCGGAGTTCCAGTGGTACTGAGCTCGGCTATAGAGGAGCGCGTCGTGGAGTCAACGGCGGGCCGTCGTGCGTTCGGCGGCGCGAGACGCCCGTGGAGGAGCCGATGAGTCAACACGAGTGCAAGGGATGTAGCGAGTACTCCGAGCTTTCTCGCCGCCGGTTCGTCGGCCTCGCCACCGGGGTGGCGGCGAGCGCGGTGATCCCGCAGTGGCTGCCGCGCGTCGCGCTGGCGGACAGCTACGTAGGCGGGCGCGATGTCCTGGTGTCGATCTTCCTTCGCGGCGGCGTCGACGCGCTGACGATCTGCGTTCCGTTCCTGGAGGACAACTACTACAAGTTGCGGCCAACGCTTAGCGTTCCGCCGCCCGACAGCGGCAAGAAGAACAAGGCAACGGCTCTCGATAACCAGTTCGGTTTTCCGCCGGCGATGCGGCCGCTGACCGAGGTGTTCGAGAGCAAGGACCTGCTGATCGTTCACGCCTGCGGCATGAAGCACGGCAACCGCTCCCACTTCGACGCGATGAAATTCATGGAGGTCGGCCGGGAGGATCCGCGGGCCAGCGAGTTCAGCGGCTGGCTGGGCCGTCATCTGGCCCAAACGGCGCCGACGACCGCCAACGCCGTTTTGCGAGCGGTCGGTATCGGCGGCGGCGTCCCGGTTACGCTGCTGGGAGGCCCGAAGGTCCTTCCCATCTGGGACCTCGCCAGCTACGGCTTCGGCTGGGATGATCCGCTCAATGACTACTACCTGCCGATGTACGAGGCGGCCGGCGACGCGCTTCGGACCCCGGCCAAGAACACCGTGCAGACCATCGAGCTGCTCGATGCGATCGACTTCGAGGGCTACCAGCCAGCCTCCGGAGCGGCCTATCCGAGCGACTTTTTCGGCGAGTCGCTCAAGTCGACGGCGGCCTTGATCAAGGCCGAGGTCGGAGTCGAGGCGGTTTCGATCGACCTAGGCGACTGGGACATGCATGAGAAGCAGGGCCCCTTCGATGGGTGGATGGCATGGAGGATGACGGAGCTCGCCGAGGGGCTTGCCGCGTTCCACGAAGACCTGGCGGCGGGCAAGGGGCAAGCGGTCACGACGCTGGTGATGTCGGAGTTCGGACGCAAAACGCACGAGAACGGCAGCGCCGGAACCGACCATGGCGCCGGCGGTCTCATGATGGCAATGGGGAGCGCGATCAAGGGAGGGCGTGTGCTCACCAAATGGCCCGGCCTCGAGCGCGAGAACATGTTCGAGGAGCAGGATCTGCAGGTAACGATCGACTATCGGGACATCATCACCGAGATCATCGGAAAGCGGCTCGGAAACACCGACTACAGGGGTCTGTTCCCGGACCCTGGGTACAATCCGATCGAGTACGGCGTCGCCAAGTGATGGACGTCTTGGGCGGCCCGGCGACCGCGACCAGCCTCCCGCCACCGCGCTCGCGTGAGCATGGGGTCATGCTCCACGACCAATGAAGGCTCTGGCCCCGAGGCCACGTGTCCTATCTGTCCTCTCCCAGAATCCACCAGACGATCAGCTGGTCGTAGACATCCGCAAAGCGGCTGTAGAAGGCCTGGGCGATCGCCTGATTGCCGAGCAAGTCCAATCCCGACTCCGGGCGGCGAGCTGCCGTCATCCTCGATCACGGCCACGTCACCGCTCCGGGTCACCGTCGGAGCCCTATGTTTCCCCTGTAGGGTGGTTGTGTTGTTAGAGCTGAAGAAGGCCAACGAGACCACCAGAAGCGGCAGCAGCGGGCCGCGTATTGAAGTGCCCAGCGGCATGATGAGCCTCCTTCCGACCGGCCAACCGTATTGACCTGGCCCAGCTGTTGGGGCCACTTCGTAACTTGTTGAATCGGTGCAGTCAACAGGTTGTTGAAGCCGGCGGACCGACCAGAAGACCCCCGATAAGGTTGTGATCCTCAACTGGTTCGACGAGCTGAAGCGGCTCGTGCCGACGGAGCCGTAGCGTCCTGGGCCAAGTCTCGGTCGACGCGCCACGCCATCAGCTCCGACCTTGCCAAATTCCTGCCAATCTATGTCCAACTAGATACAAACTATGTCCAACTAGATACAAATAGAAACAACTCGCAGTCACTTCCCATCGGGCACAAGTCGATTGGATGCAATTAGATACAAATAGAAGCAAGACGTGCACAGTCGAGTGAAGTGACTTAGAAGTCCGCTGCTCTATCCAGCTGAGCTACAGGCGCGAGTCTTTAGAATCAACAGCTTACGAAGAAATCACTCGGCCGGGAGCAGGTCGAAAAGGCGACCTTGCCAAGTTCTTGCCAAGTTGTCGATTCATCATACCTAGCACGGGCAGCGCTGCTTATAGCGATTCTGCAACGACGTATGGCTGAGTCTATCCCCGCCGATTTGGATCGTCTCGGCTGCTTTCTTGACCTTCTCGTCGTGCCAGTGGACGTAGATGTTCTGAGTAACCGTGGGAGTACTATGACCCAGGAGCTTGGAGATCGATTCGATCTCCAAGCCCTTTCCCGCAGCAGAGTCACGTAATCACCCCAACATCGCCGCTATCCACGGATTCGACGAGTCCGATGGCGTTCGGTTCATCGCCATGGAGCTGGTGGAAGGTGACAGCCTCGCCGTCGAAAGCATTTCGAATTGAGACATTCATGAATCAGCAATCCAGCCTGACCTTCGACAACAGCTACGCGCGCCTGCCAGAGCGCTTTTACTCGCGCCAGTTGCCGGAGCCCGTCTCCACACCGGGCCCGATCCGGGTCAACGAGGCTCTGGCACGACACCTGGGCATCGATCCGGACTGGTTGGCATCCCGGGAGGGTACCGAGGTCATTGCCGGCAATAGGATTCCCGATGGGGCCGATCCCATCGCCACGGTCTACGCGGGGCATCAATTCGGTGGCTGGAACCCGCAACTGGGTGACGGTCGCGCCATACTGCTCGGCGAGGTCATCGCCGCGGACGGTATTCGCCACGATATCCAACTCAAGGGCTCGGGCCGCACGCCCTATTCCCGCGGTGGCGATGGCCGTGCCCCCCTGGGCGCGGTATTGCGTGAATACATTGTCAGCGAGGCTATGGCGTCCCTGGACATTCCCTCAACGCGCTCGTTGGCGGCCGTGACCACTGGCGAGCCGGTATACCGGGAGACCGCCCTGCCCGGCGCAGTCCTGGCCCGCGTGGCTCAGAGCCATATCCGTATTGGTACCTTTCAGTTTTTCGCCTCAAAACAGGATACCGAAGCACTGCGAATGCTGGTGGCCCACGTGATAGCTCGCCACTACCCGGACCTGGCCGCGGCAGACAATCCCGCGCAGGCGCTGCTGCAGGAAGTCGTAAGCCAGCAGGCACAACTGGTGGCCCGCTGGCAACTGGTGGGCTTTATCCACGGGGTGATGAATACGGACAATATGCTGCTTTCCGGGGAAACCATTGATTACGGCCCCTGTGCCTTTATGGATGATTTCAATCCCGACACGGTCTACAGCTCCATTGACCACGGCGGCCGTTATGCTTACCGCAACCAGCCCCGCATCGCCCACTGGAACCTGGCCATCCTGGCACAGACTCTGTTACCGCTGCTGCATGAAGTCCAGGAGCAAGCCGTAACGCTGGCGAAGGAGAGTATTGATGCGTTTCCCGATTTGTTCCGGGACGCCCACCAGCAGGGCATTGCTTGCAAGCTTGGCTTTCGGCCCGAGGGTGAAGAGGACGAATCCCTGCTACGGGAACTGTTGTCAGTGATGGCGGAGACCGGTGTGGACTTCACCCTCAGTTTTCGGCACCTGGCCGACCTCGCCAACGGGGACGCGGGCGACGAAGGCGTCAGCGCTTTGTTTGAATTCCCGCAAGTATTCGATTCATGGCTGGAGCGCTGGCAGAAGCGACTGGAAAAAGAACCGACCACGCCCGCCGGGCGACAGGGATCCATGTACGCAGCCAACCCGGCCTTCATTCCGCGCAATCACCTCGTGGAAGAAGCGATTGAGGCGGCTACCACCGACAGTGACTTCGAGCCATTTCACGCCCTGGTGGAGCGTCTGGTAAAGCCCTTTGAGTACGATCCGTCCCAATCGCGCCTGGCCCTGCCGCCACGACCGGAGCAAGTCGTGCGACAGACTTTCTGCGGGACGTAATGACGCTGCCCGGAAGATGCGCAGTGCTTGAAGCCGGCACCTACCGTCAGAGGATTACCGTGCGCTGGGCACGCTGGTTAAGCGGCGGGAGCGGCTATCGGTGATTGCGGCGACCGTGGCCGCTCATCGAGCTCATCTGGACACTCCAGCCCTCCATTCCTTCCACCGCGACCACCGCTGTTTCCTTGATGACGACGGTTTGATCGACACGTCGCCACCGCCCTTCAACTCCATCACCGCATCGAGCACGTTCTGCGCCACGGCTCTGAAGATCTTGGTGACTTCGCTGTCGGGGTGCTGGACAACGTAGGGTGTGCCTGCATCGCCCGCAATGGCAATCTGCGGATCGAGCGGCAGCGTGCCCAGGAACGGCACCCCGAGCTCCTCTGCCGTTCGCCGCCCGCCATCGGTGCTGAACACGTGCGTGCGATGCCCGCACTCCGGACACGTGAAGACCGACATGTTCTCCACCAGCCCGAGCACCGGCACATCGACTTCCTGGAACATGCGAAGCCCTTTGCGGGCGTCGATCAACGCCACATCCTGCGGCGTGGTGACAATCACGGCGCCATCGAGTGGCGCCGATTGAGTCAACGTGAGCTGCACATCGCCGGTGCCCGGAGGCAGGTCGATTACCAGCACCTCAGCGCCGCGCCAATCGACGTCGCGGAGGAACTGCCGTACCGCCTTCGTCACGATTGGCCCACGCCAGATCACCGGATCGCCTTCGGGCTGCAGGAAACCGAGCGACATGAGCTTCATACCGAACTTGTCGACCGGCACCATCACCCGCTTGCCGTCGAGATCGATGATCTTCGGCTGCTCATGGGTGCCCAGCATGGTGGGTACCGAGGGACCGTAAATATCTGCATCCATCAGGCCGACGTGCTGGCCGAGCTGCGCCAGGGCGGCCGAGAGATTCACCGCCACGGTCGACTTCCCCACGCCTCCCTTTCCCGAGGCCACCGCCACCACATACTTCACCCCACCGAGGGGGGTGCGGTCGTACAGCGCCGCCGGTCGGCCGGCGGCCGCAGGCCCGGTACCAGGCGCCGGCGGCCCGCCCGTCGTAGAACCAGCTCGGGGGCCGGCCGCATCGCCGAGGCCGGAAATGGTCGCACCGCCCGGTGACTGGCCTGGCGGGGTCGCCGGAGCACCTTTTGACTCGGGGGCCGAAATTTCGAGGCTGACGCTGTCGACCCCGTCCAGCGCCATCAACGCATCGCGCGATGCGAGGGCGATCTGCTGCTGATGTTCCGGCGAGCCGATCGGGATATCGAGACGGACGGTCACCCCGCCACCGTCGATTCGCACTGCCCCGACAAAGCCGAACGACACGATGTCGCGCGACAGCCCTGGAAACTTCACGGAAGTCAGAGCTTCACGAATACGCTCTTCGTTGATGGCCAATGGCCAGGCCTCCTCGTCCATCCAGTCGATGCCAATCCATCTCCCGCCCAGCGGTCCGACGGTCTCACGCCGAGCGCGGAAACTCTCAAACGAAGATAGCGCGATCGCCCGGTTCCGTTATACCAGCGGCCTCGATGATCCAAGCCAAGGGACGGAAGCCAGGTATCATACGATAGCCACATGGATCTTTTTGGGGAGTCTCTTTGGCGTCGGGATGCTACCGCTGAAGGAATTGTTTCAGTTTGCCGTCGACAATAGGGTGGCCATCTTGGAAGCAAGTGGTAGATCAGCGATGAAGGTAACCTCCAGCGGCCGAACCCTTGGCGTGCGCGACCGGTTGGACAGGCCGATGCGCGACCTGCGAATCTCGATCACCGACCGCTGCAACTTCCGCTGTCGCTATTGCATGCCCAGGGAGGTCTTCGGCGAGGGCTACCAGTTCCTGCCGCGCGAGGAGATCCTCAGCTTCGAGGAGATCACTCGCCTGGTCCACATCATCCGCGGACTAGGCGTCCGCAAGGTGCGCCTCACGGGCGGGGAGCCACTTCTGCGCAGCGAGCTGCCAAAGCTCATTGGCATGCTGGCTGAGATCCCTGGCCTGGAGATCGCCATGACCACAAACGGTTCGCTGCTAGCGCAGCAGGCGCAGGCGCTGGCAGAGGCCGGGCCTGTGCGCCTTACGGTGAGCATCGACTCGCTGGACGAAGCCGTTTTCCAAGCGATGAACGACGCTGACTTCCCTGTCTCGCGCGTGCTAGAGGGCATCGAGGCGGCCACCGCCGCGGGGCTGGGACCGCTAAAGGTCAACGCGGTCGTACGCCGCGGAGTCAACGACCACACGGTGGTGGGACTGGCGCGGTACTTCCAGGGCAGCGGCCACATCCTGAGGTTCATTGAGTACATGGATGTTGGCAGCACCAACGGCTGGCGCATGGAGGAGGTGGTTCCCGGCGCCGAGATCATCGAGCGCATCAGCGCCGAGATGCCCCTGGAGCCGCTGGATCCGAATTACCGTGGCGAGGTAGCGAAGCGGTGGCGGTACGCTGACGGAGACGGCGAGATCGGCGTGATCACCTCCGTGACGCAGCCGTTCTGTGTTGATTGCACGCGCGCCCGGCTGTCAGCGGCGGGCGAACTCTACACTTGCCTATTCGCTGCTGCCGGCACCGACCTTCGAACTCCGCTACGGGACGGAACCGACGAGGAGGAGATCGGCGAACGGTTGCGCCGGCTATGGGGTGTACGCGAAGACCGATACTCAGAGATGCGTTCCGAGGAGACGAGGGATCTTCAGCGGATCGAAATGTCCTATATCGGCGGGTAGTGGTCATGGGACCCATGATTACGGTGCGCTCATCTCGCCCGCTCTGCCGATAGGCTTTAGGTGCCGATCACTCCAGTTCGAGATCGGTAACAGCGCCGCGATCGGCGCTGGAAACCAGCCGCTCGTACTTGGCGAGAACGCCGCGCGAATAACGGGGAGCCGGCGGCTCCCAGGCGGTGCGGCGGCGCCGCAGCTCCTCCTCGTCGACCTCCAGTTGGAGCTTCCGCGCCGGCGCATCGATCGTGACCGTGTCGCCCTCGTGCACCAGCGCGATCGGCCCGCCGACGGCTGCCTCCGGCACGACGTGGCCGACCACCATGCCATAGGTGCCACCGCTGAATCGTCCATCCGTTATGAGCCCGACCGAATCTCCGAGCCCGGCACCGATGAGGGCGCTCGTTGGAGCCAGCATCTCGCGCATGCCGGGTCCACCGCGGGGGCCTTCGTAGCGAATCACGACGATGTCGCCAGCGCCGATCTCACCGGCGAGGATTGCGCTCAAGCTGTCCTCCTCGCAATCGAACACCCGGGCCGGACCCGATAAGCGCGGGTTCTTGACGCCCGTGAGCTTCGCCACGCTGCCGCCCGGCGCCAGGTTGCCACGAAGGATCGCGAGGTGGCCGGTCGGGTAAAGGGGTTGGCTCCACGGTCGGATCACTTCCTGGTCGGAGGGTGGCACCGGCGGGACCTCTGCCAGACTCTCGGCGATGGTTGCACCCGTCACCGTGCGGCAGTCTCCATCGAGGACACCGTGCTCGAGCAGAACCTTCATGACCTGAGGCACGCCGCCGGCACGATGGAAGTCGACCGTCACATACCGACCACTGGGCTTCAGGTCGCACAGGACGGGCACCCGAGCACCGACCAGCTCGAAGTCGTCGAGGCTGAGCTCCACGCCCGTCGAATGGGCGATGGCGGGCAGGTGCAGCACCGCGTTCGTCGAACCCCCGACCGCTATCGTGACGGCCACGGCGTTCAGGAGTGCCTGGCGCGTCACGATGTCTCGCGGCAGCCGATCGGCTGCGATGCAGTCGGCGAGGACGCGAGCCGACTCGGCCGCGCTCTCGGCCTTCTCCGCGTCCTCCGTGGCCATGGTGGACGAGTACGGGAGGCTCATCCCCATCGCCTCGATCGCGCTCGACATGGTGTTGGCCGTGAACATCCCACCACACGAGCCTGCGCCTGGGCAGGCATTGCGTTCGATCGCCGCGAGTTCCTCGTCCGAGATTCTGCCGGCGGCGTGCTCTCCAACCGCCTCGAACGCACTCACCACCGTCAGATCGCGGCCTGCGTGGTGACCTGGCTTGATGGTGCCTCCGTAGACGAACACCGCGGGAATGTTCAGGCGCCCGATGGACATCATGGCACCGGGCATGTTCTTGTCACACCCGCCCAGGGCGAGAACGCCGTCGAAGCTCTGGCCGTTGCATACGGTCTCGATGGAATCGGCGATGACCTCGCGCGAAACCAGCGAGTACTTCATCCCCTCGGTGCCCATCGAGATGCCGTCGGCCACGGTGATCGTCCCGAACTCGAGAGCGCGAGCGCCCGCCTCGTGTAGCGCGCTCCGAGCGCGCTCCGCGAGTGCGCCGAGACCTATGTTGCACGGTGTCAGGTTCGAGTGGGCGTTAGCGATCCCGACGATGGGCTTGTCGAAGTCCTCGTCCCCGAATCCGACCGCACGGAGCATCGCCCGGTTGGGAGCGCGCTGCACTCCTTCAGTCACGGCACTGCTACGTCGTTTCCTCAATGTCACCTCAGCTTAAGCTGAAAACGTTGTTTGTGCGCCACAGGCAATCGGTGCCGACGATGAACACGTCGTCACCGTTCGGTCCTGCTTGCACACTACTATTGGAAAATCCAAGTCGTTACTCAACCGGTTGATAGCCGACACGTGCAGTTCCGGTCTGCGCCCCTGCTTCTATTGTTAAATTTGGTAGTAATGGGCTTTTATGGTCCGCGCCAGGCGGTAGGGATGCTACACCTCGCGCTTCTTGAGGCGCCGACTGAGGGCCAGAGTCGGACGCTCGACCGCGACGCGGCGACCGGTTGGTCGAGCAGCTACTGGCTCGGCTACGACGACTACGTCTTGTCGGCTCGTTCCACCCTTCGTGAAGTCGACCTCACCGACGTGGAATGTCTCTGGCTCGTGCACGCGGATGCGGAGCGCGGCGTGGATTACGACGCCGAGAGGCTCAAGGCGCTGTGGCTCGGCACGCTCCTCGAAGACATCTGGTTGTGCGAGAACAACCACGCCGGGATCTGTTCCGGCGCCTACCGGTCCGGGCGCCACGGGCCAGCGTTGCCCTACTGAAGAGAGACAGTGCACCTATGATTCTCTGATTCCTCTGGGGATCAGCGGCGCGTCTCGCGCCCCGTGGACCTTGGCATGGCCTGACGATACGCTTCATGCGGTCGCCCACCCCCCTGCGGGAGCGCCTCGAGCCGCTGAATTGAACCGCATGTGAACGGCGTCCCTTTCTATTGGCGTCTATGAAAGCTTTTCCGGGAGAGGATTTGACGATGAGACTAGAGCGCATGGGCATGGCCCTCTTCCTCGCCGTTGGGCTGGCGATACTCCCAGCCTGCGCTGGCGAGGACCAGGCCGTACAGGAGGCGGTCACGAAGGGCGGGGACGACCGTACCGGAGGATACGATCCGGTGGCAGACTGGTGGAAGCCGGCGCCAGACCACGACGAGGAGTGGACCTGGGGTGAGGTCTCTGGTGTGGCGGCTGACACTCCGAACCGGATTATCGTTGCAGTGTGGGGCGACCGGAACGCCGAAGGCAAAGAGCGGCCGAACAGCTCCAACTACATGGTGGTCGTCGATGAGAAGGGGGACATCGTCGAGCGCTGGACCCAGTGGGACAGCATGCTCAACACTCCCCACCAGGTCTATATCAGCCCCTACGACCCGGAGCGCCATATCTGGCTCGTCGAGCGCGGCGGAGGAACCAGGGACATCCACGAGCAGGTCATCAAGTTCACCAACGACGGCACACAGATCGTGATGCGGCTCCTCGACCCCAACCCGCGGCAGAGCGGGGAGGAGGTACGGGCGAACAAGAACCCGGGACCGCTCGACTTCGGCCAGGCCTCGGTGATGACCTTCCTCCCGAACGGCGACTTTCTGCTCGGGGACGGTTACCAGAACGGTCGTATCGTCAGGTACAACGCGGCCGGCGAGCTCGTGTCGGAGTTTGGCTCGGTCGGGAGCGGCCCCGGACAGTTCGACCTTATCCACGGCATCGCCGTGGACCGCGATCACCGCATCTACGTCGGCGACCGGAACAACGACCGCATCCAAGTCTTTACGGAAGACGGGGAGTTCATCGAGGAGTGGCCCGACGTCACCGATCCCGTCGGAATCTTCATCGACGAGAATGACGCGGTCTGGGTGATTTCTGCGGCAGTGAACCGAATCCTCAGGTACGACCTGGACGGGGTCCTGCAGTACCACTGGGGTGCGTTCGGCGGGACGAGGGGCGGTTTTCCTGGTGGTCTCGCGCGTCCACACCAGATGGACGTGGACCAGGACGGCAACGTCTATGTCGTCAGCTGGGACGGCGGATGGTTGAACAAGTTTGTTCCGAAGCCCGGGGCCGATCCCATAAAGCTCGTCGGCCGAGGATTGGTTCTGACGAACTAGGCGTTCCGGACACGAAACCGAGCGGGGGATGGAGCAAGTCCCTCGGCGACGTACCTCGCGAGCAGCACCAGAGAACGGTCCACTTCGTCGAAGAGCTTGTTGGACGTCGCCTACGGGCGAAGGAGATCTGTAGCCACTCGCTCGATGGCCCGGATCACCCGCGGATAGGTTCCACAACGGCAGATGTTTCTCATGTGGGTAACGATATCTTCACGACTGGGGTTGTCATTTTTCGCCAACAAATCAGCTGCGTTCATGATCATCCCCGGCTGACAGTAGCCGCACTGGGGCACCTGCTCCTCGACCCATGCCGCCAGGAGAGCATGCCGAGTGGCCGCGAGGCCCTCGATCGTCGTGATCTCCTGGTCCGCTGCATCGCTGATCCGCGTCTGGCAGCTCAGAGCTCGTTCGCCGTTGAGGTGAACCGTGCAGGCCATGCACATCCCGATCCCGCAGCCGAACTTCGTGCCGGTCAACCCGATGTGCTCACGCAGGACCCAGAGAAGAGGAGTATCGGATTCGGCCTCCACGGTTTTCTCGCTGCCATTGACTATGAGGGTGAACTCCATGGAAACCTCCAGGTGACCTCTGCTCGCTACGCCAGAGCTTCCAAGACGCGTTCGGGAGTCATGGGCATGTGTCGAAGTCTTCGACCCGTCAGGCGGGCGAAACCGTTTGCCACTGCGGGTGCTACCCCGAGGCCGGCGCGGTCTCCTACCCCGGTCGGCGGTCGCTCCGAGCGAACTACCGTGACGTGGATCTGTGGCGTATCCGCCATGGTGATCACCGGGTAGTCGTGGAAGTTGGACTGCTGCACTCGCCCGTCCTTGAAAGAGATCCGCTCGGTCAGAGCGTTGCTGAGCGCATACACCACACAGCTCTCTACCTGGCCGACGACGTTGAGTGGCTGCACCGCGATACCGATATCGATGGCGACCCAGATGTCGGGCACACGGATCCAGCCGCTGTCGCGATCGACCGAGACCTCCGCGACGGTTGCCATCAGGCATCCGAAAGAAGACACGTAGGAGATGCCGAGCCCTCGGTCTCCGGAATCAGTCCAATTCGCCATCTTGCCAACAGTGTTCAGCACGTTCCGAGCCAGCGGCTCGGTCAAGTGTGCGAGGCGAAACTCCATCGGATCCAGACCCCGGTCGGCGGTGATCTCGTCGATGAACGACTCTGCGGCAAACTCGTTGAGCAGCGTGCTGATGCCTCGCATCCAGCCGATCCGCACCGGTAGGGCTCGGTAGTCGGTCTCCCTTCGTCGGTGCCCGAAGTCATAGCGACCCAGGTCTCGATCGCGGTTGAAGGTCAGCGCATCCAGGGTCTCCTGGCTGAGCTGTGACCAGAGCCCCCTGAGGTATGGGTCGGCCTGTGCCTGGACATTGTCTGTCACGGCACGATGCTCCCAGGCTGTCACCCGATCCTGGTGGTCGACACCGGCCTGCAGATAGTGCGCGCTGCTGGGCTTGAAGTGCCCGTAGCGCACATCATCTTCGCGGCTCCAGACGAGTTTGACCGGCTTGCCTACGGCGCGAGAGAGCAGCAGGGCGTCGACGACATATTCGTGCCTCATGTCGGATCTGCGACCGAACCCGCCACCGAGATACATCCTGTGGTGCGTGATGTTCTCGACGGGGATATCGAGCGTCTTGGAGGCAGTGCGAAGCAGGTAGGTCGGCGTCTGCGATCCGGCCCAGACCTCGGCGCGTTGGCCGTCCTCCGTGACCGATGCCACCGCGTTCAACGGCTCCATCTGGGCTTGATAGACGAACTCGGTGCTGTATTCGGTTTGGTAACGGTGCGGCGCAGCAGTGAGCGCGGCCTCCACCTCTCGGTCTTCTCCGCTGGCACCATCGCGGCTCATCTCGCGGGCCCGGTTAGCCTGGGCCGCGAGCTCTGCGTCGCTGTCGAAGGCCGAGCCCGCCACCTGTTGCCACTCGACCTCGATCTCGCCCTTGGCGGCCAGCGCCCCTTCGACGGTCTCGCTGACCACGCCGACCCCGTAGGGGAGTCTGACGATATCCAGTACGCCGGGTATCTTGCGCGCCTCGCCCTCCGAGACCTGCTCCGGTAGAGCCCCTCTGACCGGGGGCCGCAGCACCGTCGCGTAGACCATCCCCGGCAATCGCACATCCATGGCGTACTGTGCGGATCCGTCCACCTTCTCCGGGATGTCGGCCCGTGGAATATCATGGCCGATGAGTCGGAACTCGGCAGGATCCTTCAGATCGTCCGGCTCGATAACCGGTGGATTCGCGGGCATGGTCGTGAATCCGGCCACCTCGCCGTAGGTCAATTTACGGCCGCTCCTCCTATGAACGACAACGCTGGGCTCGGTGGCGAGCTCCTCCACCGGCACACCCCACCTGGCCGCAGCGCTGTCGAGAAGCACCCGACGGGCCTGCGCTCCGTGCAACCGCAACGTGTCGTAGTAGCCGGCGAGCGTGGCGCTTGCTCCGGTACGGAGAATCCCCGCGTAACCTGGGTTTCCATACAGTCCGTCATCGGAGGGCGACGTCTCGATCCGCACGTCGCTCCATTCCGCATCGAGCTCCTCGGCGACGATGATCGGCAGCGCCGTCATCGTCCCCTGGCCCATCTCGACCGACGGGTTGATGATGGTGATGATCCCATCCGGCGCGATGTTGACCCAGATGTTGGGCGCCAGCGTCTCTGCCGTTGTCGACGACGAAGCGGCGCCATCCGGAGGGGGCAGACCGACGACGAACCCGAACGTCAACCCCGCCGCTTGCAGGAACCCTCGCCGCGTGATCCGGGGATCCACATGAACGTCAGATGAACTGCTCATGACGGCAGCATGCTCAGTTTCGTTTTCGCGGGAATCGGTACTCTGTTGGCGGATTGTAGTGGGCGAGTGTTTTGAGAACCACAAATGCATAGCAGAATACGAGGTGCAGTCGCTACCAGACAGCCCGCCTGAAACCCATCGAGAGATCCAGGAGGACTTGGAATGGCTTCGCGAGGATCACGGTTTCCCTTTTGGCACGGCAGCATCGTTCTCACGTCGATCATCGCGATTCTGTTGTCGGCAGCCAGTCCCACCCGAGGCCAATCTCCGATAAGGCGCTATCTCTACGTGGGGACCCCTGACGGGGCTCAGGCGTATATGCAGGCGCCGGACCGCCGATCCGCTCCCGGCATCCTCATCTTCGACATCGACAACGGCCACGAGTTCGTTCGACGCATCGACATGCCGCGCTTCGCGGAGGGTCTGCGCGGCTACTACGGTGGCCTGCGCGGCTTTACCGGCAACCTTTTGACACACAGTGTCTATTACTCCATCGCCGAGGGCGGCCTGGGGGCGTTCGATCTGGAGACGGAAGAGATCGTCTGGGAGCAGAGCTACCACGACGTGGGTTGCTGCGATCGATCGTCGATCACGATGGATGGCAAGAAGATCTATGCCCCGACCGGATGGTGGTATCCAGGGGCAGATAGCGGCTTGGCGGTCATCGACGCAGAAAACGGTGAGCTGATCAAACGCATCCCCGTTGGCCTTGAAGCCCACAACAGCATCGTCAGCCTCGACGGCCGGCGCGCGTACCTCGGTACGCTAGCGATGCTGACGGTCATCGATACGAGTACCGACGGCATCATCCGGCAGATCAAGGACGTGGGCGAAGACCGCGTGTTCCCCTTCACCATGGATCGCGACAACCGCATCGGCTATGTGTGTCTCGGCGAACACGTCGGCTTCCAAGTAGTCGACCTGGAAACCGGAGAGATCAAGCACCGGGTTCTGGCCGGGGACGAGCCGATCCCCCATCAATCCCACGGAGTGGCGCTCACACCCGATGAGACCGAGCTCTGGATCAGCGATCAAACGAATCGCAAGTTCTATGTTTTCGACGCCACCAAGATGCCGCCGGAGCCGAAGGATGAGGTGGAGGTATCCGAGGACGGACACGGGTGGATAACGTTCAGCATCGACGGACAGTACGCGTGGACCCATACGTCCGATGTCTTTGATGCGAGGACGAAAGAGCGCGTCGCCACTTTGAAGGATGAAGCAGGCAAGCCGATCGCCAGCTCGAAGTTCCTCGAAGTTCACTTTCGCGACGGCAAAGTCGTCGCGGTAGGCAACGAGTTCGGTCTGGGACGCAAGAGAGATTGACCCCAGGTCTCGACATCTCGCTGCTGGTTGCAAATAGTGACCGTGTCGCCAGGTTCGTCAGATTTCCAGGAAAGGCACAACACCGATGAGCAAGATTCTGAGAAGGGATTTCATCAACGGAACTTTAATGGTGGCAGGGGCATCCATGTTCCCGTTCGGAGGCAAGGGGGACTCTGTTCTGGCCTCCCTCCAGCCATCGTATTACCCACCAGCGCTAACAGGCTTGAGGGGTAGCCAACCCGGATCGAACACCCACGCTCATGCCAGGGCATTCGACGGTAAATCCGATTGGGGCCCGACCACCAACTTGAAAGAAGAGTACGACCTGGTTGTGGTTGGGGGAGGGATCAGCGGACTGTCGGCCGCCTATTTCTATCAGCAAGTACACGGAAGAGATAAGCGGGTACTCGTACTCGACAATCACGATGATTTCGGTGGCCACGCCAGAAGAAATGAACACACAGTGGGGGGTGACACCAGAATCATCCGCGGTGGATCGGAGAGCTTGGAGAGTCCACATGCATACAGTGACGTCGCGAAAGGACTGCTGGACGACCTAGGCGTAGACCTGGATCGATTTAACACCGCCTATGACTTCGACTTCTTCAGGCGACATGGCTTGGGGCCCGTTAGCTATTTCAACAAGAAGACCTTTGGCGAAGACAAGGTCGTAAGGCATCCCTATTGTGGCTACCCATCGTTTGTCGCAGGGCTCAAGCCGCCAGAACTGGCCCATGAAGAGGCGGTACAACAAGCTCCTTTGAGCGAGAAAGGCAAGGAGCAATTGCTCACCGTCCTCGAGGCTGGTCTACACGTATTGCCGGTGCCCCAGGAGGAATTGCAGGACTACATCTCCACCCATTCCTACTTCGATTATCTCCAGACCACCCTGGGTGTTGATGATCCCGGGGTCCTACGGATGGCCAGACATTCCGTTGTCGATTTCGACGGGGCGGGTGGGGACGTCATGACCATATTGGAAGCGCTGGAGTCTGGCGCCATGGGTCTGGATCCGTCGTCACTCGAAGATGCAACGGGCGAAGAGGAATATAGAAACAACATAGAGGACGGGGGGTCCCTATTTGACGAGGGGGCCGCATACATACACCATTTTCCCGACGGGAATGCATCCATTGCACGCCTGCTGGTACGGAAGATGATTCCTGGCGTCGCACCAGGGAACAATGCCGACGACATCGTGCTGTCGAGATTCCAATATGACGAGCTGGACAAAGCCAGCAACGCCGTACGAATCAGATTGAACAGTACGGTCGTCAACGCGGTCCATCGCGGCGATCCCGACAGCTCGAGTGAAGTAACCGTCACCTACATCAATGACAACAAGTCCTATCAAGTAACAGGCAGAGCTGTCGTAATGGCCTGCTACAACATGATGATTCCCTATCTGGTCCCCGATCTGCCAGCCGATCAGGCCGCTGCCTTGAAGCGTCTCGTGAAGCTCCCCATACAGATCACGACCGTCGGGTTGCGGAACTGGAGGGCAATGAAAGAGATGGGGATCGGAATGGCCATGTCACCCGGAAACATGCACCAAGTGGTGGGAATGGACTATCCGATTAGCATGGGCGGCTACGACTTCACCAGCACGCCGGACGACCCCTGCGCCATCTTCATGACGAGTGTTCCAGTTGGAGAAACCGTTGGCGCACCTCCCGTCGAACAGTTCCGCGAAGCAAGACACAGAATGCTGGCGTTGGAGTTCAACGACTACGAAACCGAAGTCAGGGAACACCTGAGTGGCATGTTCCCAAGGAACCTATTCGAGTTCGACAGAGATGTTGAGAGTATTTCGGTAAATCGTTGGGCGCATGGTTACGCTCATAATGGCTATGCACTCTATGACCCGGAAATGCCAGAAATGGCACGAAGGGGGCGGCAACCCTTTGGCCGAATCACCATTGCCAACATCGACTCTGCGCCTAGTTCTTATGTGAACGTTGCAATGGATCAGGCATGGAGAGCAGTGGGAGAATTGGGTTGAAACGCTCAGGCGGGCCGACGAGAGCCAGCCTGTAGACCGGGCGCTGATCCGGAGCGCTCCCGCTGGTCCGGATGCGACGCTTTCGTCGCGTCCTGCGGTACGGCGCCCGCTTGCCGTGCAGGCGCGGTCAGACGGTCAGTGGATGCTTTGAATTCCAGCGACAGGTGGCGCGGCGAATTCGACACCTCGCTCCGTGACGACGCCACGCTCGTGGAGACTGCAATAGTAGATGTGTCTCCCTGCACCCCATTCCGGGACGGGCATATGGACCATGTATTCGATGCCCAAGGTGAGCAGGAGGGGGATCTTCTTGTCGGCGTGCCATCTTGCACCCATAGGTGAAACCCTGGGCGCCAGCATCCCCTTGCCAACCTGATGGAGGTCTAGATGCACTTGGGTCTTTTCGGGGTCCAGGCTCGGGTCGAATCTGTCTCTGTCGATGTAGGCAAACCCGGCTTCTTCCAATTTGCCGATGATCCGCGCAAGGGCTTGGCGTCCCGTATCGCCGACCCTGATGTTCTTGCTAATGAGCTTGCGGACTCTCACGACTTCGTCCCAGCTCCTTTGGACTTCTGGAGGCGGCTCGGCCTCCCCCTCACGGAGTACGTAGTAGGGGACCATGCCGTCCTGGAACATGTCGCCGCGCTGCAGGGGGAAATCTTCGAAAGCGCTTTCATCGTGATCCCATTCGCGAGTCGAGAACCAACTGCCGCCTACATCGCGCAACGTTGTAACGCCGGGCACGATCTCTTGAAACGTTCTGATCCGGCTCGGTAGGCCGGAGCCGCCAAAGAGAACGATCTCACCGGCGACACTGCTGGTGAGGTAATCCAAGATCATGTTCTCGGCGGAGACCATCCGCTTGGCGTACTTGTCGCCCAGCGCTCGAGACAAATGGAGGTGGTCCGCATAGGAAATACCGTCGGTGAGGGCGAGGGTATATGTCTCGGAGCCCTCGGCGAGCGACAGCTTCTCCGCGTAATTCACACCGATTCGGGTCGGGTCACGTTCGGCGACGAAATCTCCGAGCCCCATGAACCGGTAACCCATCTCTGATTGGGGAACGTCGTCCGGGTTTTCCCGGACGTAGTCCATGATCTCGTAATTCTCTTGATTGATGAACTTCGACTGGCCGCGGAGGATGTCGAAGGCGCCGTCGTCATCAACCTCACCTTCAAAGACAACCCGCTCGATTCTGTCGCCGCCACGATCGGTAAAGACGAGAACGGCGGCGTTGCTGCCGAACTCATAGCGAAGCGGGTCGGTGGAATCGATGTTGCTGTAGTTGAGATCGAGACCTTCCAGCTTTCTGAGCTCGTTCCCGCTAAAGGTCCAGGGTCGAATAATGTGAATCCACATGTCGATGCTTTCATCACGCATGACGCGGGGTAAAACGAGGTCGAATTTTTCCCGGCGAATGTGGTTCAGCATTTCCTTGGTGGCATAGGGGTTGTCGTCGTCGAAGGCACCATAGTAGGTGTCGCTGATGCCGGGCAGGGCTTCAGGATTACGCGCTCGCGTTTGTGCGGTTGAAACGTGCGTGAGGCACAGCAGGAAAGAGGCTGCCAGCACAAGTCGAAATTCAGTCACCGGGCAATCTCCTGCTAGCGGATAATCAGAATCTCTTGTGCGGGCCGCGCCGGAAACTCGACGCCACGTTCGGTGACCATCGCTCCGTCGTGGAGGCAAATGTACAGGTGTTTCCCCTCGCCCCATTCCGGCACGGGCATGTGGATCATGTATTCGAGGGCGAAGGTATGGTAGAGGGGAATCTTCAGATCGCGGCCCCAACCGGTTGGAGAAATCCTCGGCGCTTCCTCCTGTGAAACCATTCTGCCGAGTGCATGGAAGTCGATGTGGACCTGCGTCTTCTCCGGGTCCGCGCTCGTGTCGTATCGATCCTGATCGATGTAGTGGTATCCGGCTTGCTCGAGCTCTCTGACCAGGGTGTCGAGCGTTTCCGCCCCGGTCCGGCCTGCGACGATGTTTCTACGGAACAGCTCGCGGGTTCTCAGGGCATGTCCCCATATTCGCTGGATCTCGGGAGGCAGCCCCGTTTCCCCCTGGCGAAGGACGTAGCCAATGCCGCCGTTGTGCTCACTGAATTCCCGCATGCTCGCGTCGTGCAGTATCCCGACCAGATCGCCGGGTTGGACGACGTAGTCAGTATTGTTTTCTTCGTTGCCGTCGAGATCCCTGACGAATACGTTGCCAGCGATGTCGCTCAGGCGAGTTTCGCCGGGGACGATGCTGGCGAATTCGCTCTCTATGATGTTCGTGCTGTTTATGAGAAGGCGACCGTAGAGCGCTACTTCGCTCATCACCCTGCCGGCCAAAAAATCCGCTATCAAGTAGCTGGCTGGAACGACTCGATTACTGTATTCGTCGCCCAGTGCTTCAAGGACCCGTGCGCGATCTTCGGTCGAGATGGTGTCAAAACCGGATCCCTCTTCGGCGTAGTTGAGGGCGATACGCTCAGGGTCGCGGTCGGCGACGAATTGTCCCAGGTCACTTTCAGGGCCGAACACGTCATAGAGCTCGCGGTCGGCTTGGCCGCCGAGGACAGCCCGCTCGATCCGCGCCTCACCGCGGTCGGTAAAGATATAGACGCCGGAATTGTCGCCGAGCTCGTAGTTGAGGGGGTTCTCGCCTCTGATCACGTGGATCCACATGTCGATGCCGTTGCTCTGCATCGCTTGCGGGAGAACCACGTCGAATTTTTCGCCACGAATGAGATTCATGAGTGCCGGAAACGCCTCGAGCTCCTGACGCTGGGCGCGGACTTCCTGGGCAGCAAGAAGCATGCACAGGAATATGAGGACGTTCCGGACTCCATACATGATTGGCCTCTGCAACTTGGCGCTGGAAGCGTCGTGGATCTATTGAATGATCTGGATCTTGTTGGATTGGTCGGGGTATGGAATCTCCATGCCACGGCTGGTGACGATGCCGCCATCATGAAAGGCGGCTGACAGCTGATTCCCGGTGAAATTGTTTCCACGAGACCATTCCGGCACGGGCATATAGATCATGTATTCGACCGCGAATGTGTGAAACAGGCGGATTGTCGAGCTCCAGTGCCACTTTGGTCCCATCGGCGAAATCCTGGGCGCGAGGATTCCTTTCCCTTCAGCATGCAAGTCGAGATGGACCTGGGTTCTTTCGGGGTGCGCGACGTACTTGTTGTATTCCTGGTAGTCGGTATACACGAACCCTGCGTCTTCCAGCTTTCGGGCGAGGAGGTCGAGCGTCTCGCCACCGGTGCGGCCGACCTCGATGTTGTTCCGCAGGATGTCACGGACTTTCTTGTCGTCCTCCCAGAACTTCCGTATGTGCTGCGGCAAGTCGGCCTCACCCTTTCGGAGCACGTAGGCCTGTCCCTGCCAATCACCAATGAGATCGCCGCGCTGAATCACATAGTCGTCGCCTCTTCGTTGATCTCCATCCTTGGTGATCGCCGAGCCAACGTTGATGTCGCCTAGGGTGGTGACGCCGGGCACGATATTGGCGAATCTTCTGCCGCTCCCGCGGCGAAGGCCCGAAGTGCCGTAGAGAACGACTTCGCTGGCGACCCTTCTCGATAAGTAGTCGAGGATGAGGTGTTCTGCTGAGACCATTCTCTTGGAGTAGATGTCGCCTAGCGCTTTGGATATCTGGACATAGTCGGTATACGAAATACCGTCACCGAGGGCCATGGTGAACGTCTCGGAGCCCTCGGCGAACGAGAGCGTTTCGAGGTAGTTCACGGCGATACGCTGTGGGTTCCGTTCAGCAACGAACTCGTAGAGGCCCTCGAATCTGAAATCCAACTCCGAGGCGTACTCTTTGCCCGGATTGTCGACGGCGTAATTCATGAACTCATAATCTTGCTGACTGAGATACTCATACTCTTCGCCGACGATGTCGTAGGCGTCCGGGTCCTGGACCGCACCTTGGAAAACGACGCGCTCGATCTGGTCGCCACCGCGATCGGTAAAGATGAGTACCGCGGACTTGGTGCCGAATTCATAGCGAAGAGGGTCGGTTCCGCCCCAGGCCCAAGGTCGAATGACGTGGATCCACATGTCGATTGTTCTTTCACGCATCACCCGCGGCAAGATCAGGTAGAAGCGCTCTCTACGGACGTGATTGAGCATGTCAACGGTGGCATAGGGATTTCCGTCATCGAATGTGCCGTAGTTCGCGTCGCCGATGTTCGCCATGGGATCGTCATACTGTTCGCCATATTGCGCAGAAGAGCCATCAACAAACACAAATGCGAACAAGAGTGTCAGTACGGCGGTGGCTTTACACATGAGTCGGGTTCCTTAGCGAATGATGCCCGCGCCTAGGACGGTCGTGGACAGCTACTCGCACGGCGTTCGTGGGTGTCCAGCTTACAGAGAAACCCGGAGAGCCGATGCCGGCCTCCGCTGACTCAGAAGCCCGCTGCTCTATCCAGCTGAGCTACGGGCGCCCTTTATCGACCATTGACCGGCCAAGCTGGTGGCTGTCATCTAGCTGCCGAGTCGCCGGCGCGCGTCCTCCAGACGTTGGTTCTCGCACGCTCTGGCGATAGGCTTCATGCGCTCACCCACTCTGCTTCGGGAGCGCCATGGAGCCCGGCACCCGACTAGGCCACTACGAGATTTGGGTCGACTCCATGGACGATCCCGGTCGCCCGCAGCAGATCACCGTCGAAGGTGGTCGGATGCCGCTCTGGAGCCCCTTGGGCAACGAGATCTTTTACCGCCGCGGCAGCGAGATCCGCGCGCAGCCGCTAACCACCGAGCCGTCGTTCCGCCTGACGGGCGATTTCACATCGGTGGTCGACGATCGCCGATTGGAGGAGAACGGCCGGTACCACATATCGTCCGACGGCAAGCGCTTGCTCTGGGCGCGCTACGAGGACGCCGGCTTCGAGGGCCACTACCTCAACGTCATCCCGAATCTGCCGGCGTTCTTGGAACGCGCGGGCGGCCAGTAGCGCCCGTCGACCAGGTGAGATCTACGACGAACGTCCGGGGATCAACTCCAAGGCGATCAGCCTGTCCCTTCCCCTCAGGTAGAGGAGTCCGCGCGACAGTACCGGCGGGCTCCAGGAGGGCGTTTTCAGGAGTGCGGTCCCGTCTGCCCGGGCCGGTCTGACGGACGCTTTGGCACGGTAGGCCTCCGGTGTGACCTCTACAAGGTGCAGGCGGCCGTCCTCGCTCAGGACGATGAGATGCCCGTCCACGTGGAGCAGAGTCGTCCATAGAAGGCCGGGCTCGCTCCACCGGATCCCGCCGGTGGCATGGTCAACGGCGCGCAACTCCGCCACGCCCGAGTGGCGGCCGTGCGATCCGTACAGGAACCCATCCTGGTATACGACATTGCCGAAGTGGGTCCCCAGGCTCTGGTTCCGCCGCCCGTCCTGCCGGATGACTTCGTAGCCACCGGGCTTGACCCGCAGCAGCGCACTGCCGTGGCCATAGGATTCGGTGATGAACACCGTGTCGTCGACGACCACCGGGTTGGAGGCATTGACGCTCTGCAGCGGGCGCGCCTTCCACGGGAAGTGGAAGTCGATGGCCCCGTTGGTCGGGTCGAAGCCGACGAGTCCTCCGCGGGCGAACACGAAGCCCCAGCGCCTGTCGGCGATCGTCGTGATCACCGGGCTGGCGTAGCCGGCTAGCTCATCGCTGACCGCATAGCGGACTTCGCCGGTCGCCTTGTCGAACGCAACGATCCCCGTGCCGTTGCCCACAACCTCGCCCGAGTGGATCCCGCGGCTGCCTGGCGGGCTACCCCCCACCATCGCGATCAGAAGATCGCCCTCGACGATCGGCGAGCTGCCCGCACCGAAGAAGTTCTGCACGACGCCGAAACGCTCGGCGGTAGCGACCTCCCATAGCACGCGGCCGTCGGTCACGTGGTGGGCGCGGAGCTTGCCCTCGACGTCAAAGGTGAACACTCGCTCGCCGTCTACCACCGGCGCGGCGCGTGGGCCGCGATTGTAGCCGTAGAAGTCCTTGTAGAAGGAGGGGTACTCATTCCTCCACACTTCGGCACCGGTTTCGGGATCCAGGCAAACCAGCCGAGCCTGGCCATCGTGGTGATCGAAAAAGAACAGCCGCCCCTTGGCCACGACCGCGCCGGCGTAGCCCTCTCCGGCGACGTGCTCCCAAACCAATGGCGGACCTGACTCACCCCAGTCCGTGAGAATCTCGGTTTCCGAAGACTTGCCGTCGTCGGTCGGTCCGAGGAAGCGGGGCCAATCGCTTCCTTCCGTGAGGGGAGTGACGCCAGCTTGATGGTGCGTCGCGCTGGGGACTGCGGCACTACCTGCGATCAGGAGAAGGAGGGGAGCACAGACGGGCATCATGCGCCGTGCCCCGCGGGGACCTCGCCGGGTTCGGAGTCTCATGGTGAGGAAGGCTATGCGAACAGGACTAGGTCACCAACCTGCCTGAGCTGAGCCGGTCAGCCATCCCGTGACCGCTATGGCCGCGTCCCGCCGGCGATGAGCGCGTCGACCGCCAGCTCTGCCGCGCCGATCGCGCCCTCGGTCATGGCGTTGGCGAGCGCGTCTGAGTTGGCGATGGCGATGCGGCCGAATGGCTGGCGCGCGGCGATCCACGGTGAACGCTCAGGCGGTAGCTCATCGAGCGTCCATGCTACGTGACCCGTCTCCGGATCTTGGCCATAGGCATAGCCGTGCGGCCAGCGGTTCACGGTGATCGCCTCGATATCGCGCGCCGGGTCGAAGCCTCCGGCGGAGAGCACGCGGCCGAGCTGGCCCCTGATCTCACGCTCAAAGGTCTCGAACGTCGTTGCCAACAGAGCGCGGCGGGCGGCCCTCCACTGCTCTGCCGCGGGGCGCCCGCGGGTCTCGGGCACCAGTGGAGCGCGCCACATGCGCACCACGATGGCCTCGTCAGGTGTGCGCGCGTGTCGGTAGTCCCCGATGCTGACCGGAGGCGTCAGAACGATCGCGTCGAAGTAGCCGCCGGGGCAACGGACTGAGCGCGCGCCGAGATTGGCGAAGGCGGTCCAGTTGCGTATCAGGACGTTGGCATAGACGAGGGGCGCCTTGAGCGCATTCGACAGCGCTTGTTTCTGCTCCTCCGGCAGCTCCTCGCAAATGTGAGGAATGATGACGTTGTAGCAAGCCAGCACGCAGCGACCCGCGCGCGCTCGCTCAGCGCGGCCGTTGCGGACGTAGGTGACCTCGACTTCTTCGGCGCTCTGAGGATCGCCGCGGTGTCCTACTCGCACGGCCGTGCTCTCCAGACGCAGGCGGACAGGCGAGTCATCCCGATCCAGCTTGTCGTAGTCGAATCGAGCAGCGACCACATCATCCATCGTGGTGCCGGGAGCGACGTCGGGGATCAGCGAGCGGACGAGCAGTCGCGCGATCGACGCGTTGCCGTCGGGGAACTCGAAGAACGCCGGCTCCTCGGCGGATTCAGTCCCCGAGTCCTCCTCACCGAACCCGAGCCCATCGGTCCCAGCCCACCCGTTGCCGACGGCCACCCAGGCCGAGATGGCGTCGTAGCCGATCGCCCAGTCGTTGTCCGTTTCAAGGAATGAGACTGCTTCCGGGCTGATGTTGACGACATTCAGCAGATAGTCCTCGTAGCTGGTCCGCTGCAGGTAATCGACCTTCTCGTCCAAGCTGAGGTGTGGCAGATAGTCGACGATCGATTCGTGTACGCGCACGATGTCCTGACGAGCCCTCTCGGACAACGGCGTACGCGCCACGAAGTCGCGCCAAGAGGGTCGGCCGTCGCCAACCACCAGGCTATCCACGCCGAAGGTCTCCTGGTCCCCCACCACCAGGCTGTCTGCGCCGAAGGTTTCGTGGTCGAAGAACACTGCCCTGCGCATGCCGAGCGAACGGTACAGATCGCGATCGACGAACTCGGAGTAGCGGCTCACGTCGATACCGATCCCGCGGATCAGGCGCTGGGCCGCCGCACTGTACGAATTCAGGTTCGTGATGTTGGTGGTGCCCCCGTGCGACAGCAGCATCCGGCCGTCATGTGAAAACTCGTTGCGCTTGGCATGGCCGCCGAAGTCGTCGTGGTTGTCGAGGATCAGGATGCGCGCCCCGGGAACGGCTTCGCGGTAGAACCACGCCGCTGCGAGGCCGCTGATGCCGCCCCCAACCACGATCAGGTCGTAGTTCTCCCCCGTCTCCTCCGGGTCGTCCCAGCGCATACCTTCGACGAGCTGATGAGCGACCTCGTAGGAGCCCTCGTGGCTGCCGCGCATTCCGGTGCGGAGGGGCGGATACCCTGCTGCCATGGCCTGCAGGGTTCCTCCCGAAGCTTCGGGGCTCGCCAGGGCTTCCGTCTGCGCCCACGGCAACGCCAGGCTACCGCTCAGCGCTACGCTGACCCCGGAGACGAAATCGCGACGGGTGATCTCCCGGCGGACTCCCAAATCAAGATCTCGATCTCTCATCTCAGCTCGACGCGCGGGAAAGGGTATCGAGGTCTGCTCTTGGGCGGGCCTGGACGCCCGGCCACGACACCATGGCTGTGATCGTGCTGGCGACGCTGGGCGCAAGGTAGTGAGATTGCCACGATACATCAAGGGAAAGCCTTCTCGGCCTTGCCACCGCGCACATAGGCCCTTGGTACGATGGACATCGCCGAGCCATGGAGTTCCAAGATCTGGGCACTTTCCACCATTGTGAGCATCGCGGCCCACTACCGCCTTGAGGATTCCTTCCAGAAGGCGATCCGAATGAGTGAATCGATCTTGATGCAGCAAGCCGATCAGATCGGCAGTGAGGAGTCCCGACGCCGTAACATGGCGAAGCTGGCTTATTTCAAGGGATTCCTCGCCGCGAAGATGGGCAACTACGAAGAAGCAAACACGCGTGCCCAAGAATTCATCGGCCTCCTCGAGGCCGATACGAACCCCCGAAAGAATGAGCCCGCCCACGAGATCCTCGGCATGGTTAACCTACTCCAGGGCAACTACGGGGAGGCGATCGAACACTACCAAGTGATCAAGCAGGACTATGTCTATGCCCGATATCACCCAACGCTGGATGGGCGCAGGGCGCTGGGTCAAAATCCCAGCCCCAATTTTTGCGAGAAGACATGAAGGCACCGCGGTTCTCTTGGCGCGCCTGAGAGGAGTTATTCCCTGGCTGAGGGCCCGGCGCTCCGGTTGGTCACCGGAGACCGACCGAGCTTTTCACGACGCCCTCTTCGGATCGCATGATCACGATGCTTTTTCCCCCGCCTACACCGGCAACATCACGATCCGGCGATTCGCCGACTTGGCCTCGCCGCACGTGGAGGGATCGCGGACCGTCCTCGACGTCGGCTGCGGGCTCGGCGAGATTACCTGCGAGTTAGCCGGCCGGTTCCCGGGCACGGGCTTTCTCGGCATCGACCATAGCCAGGCGGGCATCGCCGGCGCGCGCCGCAACGCCGCCCGGCTCGGCCTCGCAAACGCCGCCTTCGAGCGCCGCGACATGGAGCAGTACGAACCGGACGAAGACGTCGATCTGGTGACAATGTTCGATTCGTTTCATCACCTGGTGGATCCACGGGCGTTCATCGCGCGCTGGGGGCGGCACACGGAGCGCTTCCTGCTCATCGAGCCGCAAGGCGATTGGAAAGGAGGATGGGTTCGGGATCTCGACGTCGACTGGCTCGCCCGGGATCTCGAGAGCATCCGTGCCCGGCTCGCGTACATGACCGGTGAGTCGGCGTCCATTGAGGCCGTGGAAACGCCTGGTGGTTCTGCGGCGGCAGGAGCGCTCGCGGCCACGGAGCAGTTGCCGCGGCCCGCGCTCGAGCCCAAGCACGCTGACGCGGCGGCCGAGGAACCCGTCGAAAACCGCTACAGCGTAGATGCCCTTCAGGAAATGTTCACCGGGTACGGCCTGGTGATTCGGGGAACCGTTTCGGGCCTCGACGAGTACCCGACCGATCCGACGCTCGACACGCCAACGCGGCGCGAGTTCGGCGAGCTCGGCTACCGGCTGTACGCATCGGTCGACGATCGGCTCTACGAAGGCGGCCTCGACCTGTTCGCCAAACACCTCGTCATTTACGCGGAAGCCGGCGCACGGACGAAGCTGCGCCAACCGAGGATGAATCTACCCGCCCAGGCTAGGGCCACCGATCTTCGCGGCCCCTACGATGTCGCCTATCTCGGTTACGAAGGACCCCGGGAGGCGGCCGCCGGCGCGGAGGTGCGAGCCCGCCTTCGAATCAAGAACGCGAGCTTCCGGGTGCTATCGAGCCGAGCGGATGAAGACCCGGACTTCGTCAGCTATCACTGGCTCGGTCGCGACCACACGCCCGTGGTAAAGGAGGGCGAGCGCAGCCCGCTGCCGCGCGACCTCCCGCCCGGCGATGAGATGGAGGTCTCGCTGAAAATCATCGCCCCCGATGCGCCAGGGAGCTACCTCCTGGCAATCGACCTCGTGCAGGAAGGCAAAGTCTGGTTCAGCGATGCCGGAACCCCCACGCTGGACATCCCGTTCCGCGTAAGAAGGTGACCTGAACGGTTCGACTGCGAACACCGATGGCGTCTGGCTGCCTACGAGTCGATTCTTCCCCGCACCAGGACCAGGTTGTCCAGCACGAGGTTATCCGGCCAAATGAATACCGGGTCGAATTCGGGGTCGTCCCAGATGATCGCCGAGCTCAGCGTTCGCGGCCAACAACCAGACGGTTGGTCGCACCCATAGTGACAACGAAGGGAGTTAGTGATGAAAGAACGGTTGATCGTGGTGGTTGCGACGATGATCGTTGCCTCGACGGTTCTGGCCCAGGAAGGACCCGATCCGAATCGTCCCGGGGCGAGGGAGGTGATCGAGTACGACGTGCCTGACGAGGTCGATATCGACTACGAGGTGCTCGACAACATCGACACTTCGTCGTCGGAGTTCGGCGTCGTGCCGCTACCAGCCGAGGTCGGCGAGACGCTGACGGGCCTGTTCAGCAAATACACGAAGCACGTCGCTCCCAACGGTAAGCCGATCCACATCCTCGGCCAATCGCGGGTGAGTGATCTACAGATGGCGCGGGCCCGCGAGATCCTCAGGTACCACCTCGCGGATGCGCCCGGCACCCGGTACGGGAGCGACAAGGCCGCCATCGCCAACCGGATGGGGGACGTGCGAGCGACGCTCATCTACACGGACACCCAGGCTAGAGCATTCGCGATGTACGACATCGTCGGCGAGTCGGAGCTCGCGCTCCAGGACCTGTATGCCACCGAATCTCCCGTGGAGGGCGACTACGTTTACCTTCACAACGAGGCCGAGCCGGGAGGTTTTTTCACGCGTGATGCCTCGTACGAGGAAATCCTGCATCTCGTGCATGCCAAAGGCATCGAGGACGTGCTCCCCGACTACCATGCGGCGATCGTGGAAGCCGAGCGGCGCGCCACGGACGCCGGGATCTACAAGTACGGCAGGCCCGCCCCCCACGAGTACATCATCAGCGGCTTCGACATCTATTTCGGCCTATGGGACCATGATCCCCAGGGCGATGGGGCCTCGTACGGCGGCGAGTACCCCTACCACACAAGCGAGGAGATGAAGGCGGGCGATCGACCCCTGTTCGATCTCATCGACGAGTTCTGGCCCGAGTACCTGACCTACAATGCCTACATCGACCCGTCTTTCGAGGGCACCTTCCTGATGGCCCACGACCACGGAGTCGAATACACCAACAAGTCCCGGTTCCTGGTCGAGGTCTCGTTGACCGGCACGAATGACTCGGGGGTTGTGGGAAATGACCAGGACAACGTGCTTACCGGAAATGCGGGCAACAACGAGCTTACCGGGGCAGCGGGAGACGATTCCATCGCCGGAGCGGGCGGAACCGATCGGGCCACCTTCGTTGGTGTTGCATCCGAGTACCGGATCGACACGAGCGGGTCCATGACGACAGTGTCCGATTCGGTGGAAGGTCGCGACGGGACGGACAAACTGACCGGCGTCGAGATCCTCGTCTTTAGCGACAAGGAGATCGATATCGAGTAAGGAGCGGCGGCGTGCCGAGCGCCAACCCTGGCTTCCCGCCCTTCTGGTAACCCTCGGACAAGGGACCGACATGAGCAAGCTGTACATCGATCGAAGACACCTCCTGAAGCTGGGTCTTTCCTCGGGGGTGCTTGCCTCGCTGCCGTTCGCTTGCATTTCTTTGACGCAGGATGACTCCGCCGAGCTGCTCCAGTTCGCAAGCGACTCCGACTTGCCCGTTGATGAGACGCGAACCGGCGTCCTGAGCCAGGATGGGTTCGACGCTCTTTCAACTTTGTGCCGGTACGTGAACCAGGCCTGGGAACTAGATGCCGACATGCCCCTCTATTTCGGCCGCCTTAGGGCGGACCTCCAGTTCAAGACAGAGGAGGAACCCAGCTACTTGACGGAGTACCAGAACGCAGTCGAATTGTTCAATCTGGTGGAAGGGCGCACCTCCGATGTCGAGCAGGCGTGGGCATCCCTTCTCTTTTCAGAATTCGACATCGAGGATTTCGCGTCCACAAGACTCGGACGTGCCAGGCGCTTCGTCTTCGGCGAATTAATCACCCATCAGATTCCCATGTCGGGCGCCTTCAAGAGCTTTGGGCTATGGAACTACCGCGGCTACTTCGGTGGTGCGTTCACCGCTCCCGAGAGCTACAGAAGAGGAGCCGTCTAGCATGAAGTCCATCATCATCGTTGGCTCCGGCGTGGCTGGTGCGACATTGGCAAGGCAGCTCCTCAGGACTGACAACGACTATCAGGTCACTGTTTTCGAGGCGGGCCCCGACTTCAAGCCTGGCGATTATCGAATATGGCTTGATCAGGTAATGGCCGACGTCGATCTCTACAGAGAGTTCGTGGATGATCCGAGAACCGAGACCGAACACTTCGGACTGCGTGGCTCAAGGCTTTTCGTGAAAGGCGGCACCACCAATCACTGGGGAGGCCTGACGCCGCGCCTCAAGCCTGAAGACTTTGAACTGAAGTCCCGCACCGGTTTCGGGACTGACTGGCCAATCAGTTATAACGATATGGCGCCCTATTATGCGGAAGCCGAGATTCTACTGGGCATTACGGGGGATTCAGAGAATGATGATCCACCACGGTACGGTGCGAAGTACCCGTTCCCACCTACCACATTTACGTTAGGTGACATGCTGATCATCGAGGCCCTCAATAGCCATGACATTTCCTACGGCCATATGTCATTGGCCAGGAACGGCGATCGATGCATTACGACGGGAACCTGCAATTATTGCCCTGTGAACGCACGATATACGGCTCTCTATGATTTGGCTCAACTGCAAGATGAATATGATGCCGAGCTGACCCTCAAAACAGACTCGCCAGTCACAGAGATATTGATGGATGGGAAGAAGCGTACCCGAGGCGTCAGCTTTCTGAGCTTCGAGACGGGAGCTTCTGACTCAATGGAAGCTGATTTGGTTATCGTTTGCGGTGGCACGATCGAATCCGCGAAGCTTCTGCTTTCTTCTGCCAACGCGGACTGGACCGACGGTATCGGCAACGATTCAGGGCATGTCGGCCGGCACTTGATCGGCCATCCGGTGATGGGCGCCTCAGGCGTCCGGCCAGGAAACCCGGACAAGCTCGCTGGGGAGCTCGGTTTCACCTCCCTGATTAGCCGTCATTTCGATTCACCGGAATATCAGCACAAAGGCAAGATGTGGTTTTCTGGGAGTGTCGGCGCGACTTCCTCTTTGGAAAGGCAAGTTCTTTCAAATTTGTCGCGGGCTGATATGGATGCGAGCTTGATCTCTGAGGCGAGAATCTCATTGGGCGGTGAAATGGAGCAATTTGAAAGCCCGGAAAACCGAGTGAGCCTGGGAAGCGGTACAACGAGACACGGCCTTCCCACGACAGAAATCGAGGTAGGCGTTCACGAGATCAACATCAAGACTCGACAGGAACATGTGCAGACGTTCGTCGAGATACTGAAAACCGCGGGGTGTCGGGAAGACAGTATCGAAAGCGATGTCAATGATCCTGATGGAGCCCATGCAGCGTCAACCTGCCGCATGAGCAGATCCGATGGGGAAGGTGTCGTCAATCCTGATTTACAGGTTCACGGCACGGACAATCTCTATGTATGTTCGAATGCTGTGTTCCCCAGTATCGGCGCAGCTAACCCGACGCTAACGGTGTCGGCACTTGCCGTTAGGTTGGCGGAACATATCGGCGCAGCATGACGGCGGCGGCCCGCCCGCTACTGCCGCCATGGAAATCATCTCAGGCCACTAGTCTTGATTGCGGATCGAGTACAGGCGGGTCTGAGTACGCAGGAGCAAGCGATCACCGACGATGGCGGGCGAGGCGAGCGTCCACTCGTTGAGGTCGTTGATATGGGACAGCCGGTACTCCCGGCCGGCCTCGATCACGAAGGTGTCGCCCTCCTCGCCCATCGCGAAGATCTTGCCGTTGTAGGCCCACGGCGTGGTGGTGAACGCCGAGGCGCTCGGTGCAACGCGGGAGCGATAGACGCGCTCACCGGTCTCTACGTCGTACCGGGCGAAGATGCCTCTCGAGGTGAGCACGTACAGAGCGCTGTCGTAGATGATCGGCGTCGGCAGATACGTGCCCCCGGCCACAGGGTTGTACCAGAGGACATAGTCGTTCTCGTCTGCCTCGTTGCTGTCCTCGGGGGCTTGCGGCGTGATGTCTCCCGACGCACCCGGGCGGATCGCAGCGATGGCCCTGTCTTGCTGTCCAGAGGACCCGGAGGTGACGAAGAGGTGGCCGTCCCAGACGAACGGACTCTGGATGGCCATGGTCGCCATGCGGTGCATCCGCCACAGCTCCTCGCCCTCCAGGCTGTAGCTGATGACAGCGCGGGGTCCGACCGTGACGATCTCGGTGCGCAGCTCGTGCTCCCAAACGAAGGGCGTCGACCAGCCGGTCCTTCGTCCTTCGCCCAGGTCGCGCAGCGTACGCCACAGCTCCTTGCCGGTTCGTCTGTCGAACGCAGCGATGAAGCCCTGCTCTTCGTTGTCGTTCAATACGAACACACGGTTTCCGTGAAGCGCGGGAGACGCGCCGGTGCCGTAATCCCGGATCTTCTGAAACAGCTTCAACGGCGTCGCCCACACCTGGTTCCCGTCCAGGTCGAAGGCGAAGAGTCCGAGATGTCCTACGTATACGTAGACGTGCTCACCGTCCGTCACGGGTGTCTCGGAGGCGAAGCTGTTCTTCCGATGGCGTCCGCCCGGCGGGTTGCCGTGGTAGATCTCACGCTCCCAGAGGCGCGCGCCGCTCTCGAGATCGAAGCAGAAGAGCACCAGATCGATCACCACCTCGTGCGGCATCTCGCGATCGCGCTCATATAGCCGAGCGTTGACCTCCTCGCTTGACAGACCCTCGTCGCGCAGCTCCGCGAGGTATTCGTTGCTGAAGTCGGTCCCCAACGACGGCTGCTTGGTCGGCCGATCGCTGACCGCCGACGTCAGGAAGACCTTGCCGTCCCAGACGATCGGCGAAGACCATCCGACGCCGGGTACGTCGCTCACCCACTCGACGTTCTCGTTCGTCGACCACCGCTCCGGCAGCCTCGGGTTGTCGGCGACGGGGAGCGAATCGGGCCCCAGGAAGCGAGGCCAGTTGTGTGTAGGCTTGTCCTCATCAGCGGCCTGGAGAGGCTGCCCCCCGGTCGGCGCGGGAGGTTCCTGCCGGGCTGTGGCAGCAACGCAGCCCGCCGCGACCAGCACGGCCACGATCGCCTGGCGAGTGCTTATCAATCAGTCCCCCACGAATTCGGCGACGATCCAATTGCTATTCATGGGTCGCAGGGGCCGGAGCCACCATCTGGTTCGAACATCCCCTGGGAAAGAACATCCTCATCGCCTCTCCCGACACCCCTTCTCGATCCCGACCTTCACAGCCGCCACGATCTCGTCGACATCCGACTTCGTCACGATGAGCGGCGGAGCGATGTTCACCGTGTTGTTGTGGCCGGGTACGCTCCGGGTCGTGCGCCCGACGAGCACGCCCTCCGCAGTGATGGCACGCATGACCGCGCCCATTGCCTCCTCACCGAGCGGTTCCCGCGTGGCTTTGTCGGCGACCAGCTCCACACCGGCGAAGAGACCTTTGCCGCGCACGTCTCCGACGTGCTGATGGTCGGCGAGCTCACGGAGGTGGTCGAGGAGGTACGCACCGACGACGCGGGTGTTCTCGACGAGCGCCTCCTCTTCCAAGATGCGCAGGTTCTCGAGCGCGGCGGCGAAGCCGCCGGTGCAGCCGCCGTACGTGCTGATGTCACGGAAGTAGTCGAGCGGGGCGCTCGGGTCGTTGAGAAAGACTTCGAAGATCTCGCTGCGCACGGCCGTCGCCGAGATCGGCGCGTAAGCGCTCGCCATACCCTTCGCCATCGTGACGATGTCGGGCGTGACGTCGTAGTGGTCGAAGCCGAACATCGTCCCGGTGCGCCCGAAGCCGCACACGACTTCGTCGAGGATCAGAATGACACCGTACTTCTCGCAGATGTCCTGGACGATGGGGTAGTACTCGTCGACTGGGGGGATGATTCCGCCTCCCGCGGTGATCGTCTCGAAAATAACGCCGCCGACCGTGTCGGGCCCCTCTTCGACGATCGCGTCCTCGAGAGAGCGCGCGCATTCAAGGTCACAGCTCGGATACGACTTCCCGAACGGGCAGCGATAACACAGAGCGTGGGGTATACCTGAGAATCCGTCCGGAAAGGGACCGTACGCGTCTTTGCGCTCGGACTGACCCGAGGCTGCGAGGCACGCGATGGTGGTTCCGTGATAGTCACGATCCCGGTACAGGACCTTGCGCTTGTCGTGGCCGTTCAGGTGGGCGATCTGGCGGACCAGCTTGAACGCCTTCTCGTTGGCCTCGGAGCCGCTCGAGGCGAAGATGACGCGATCGAGACCCGGGAGTAGGTCCGTCAGCTGATCTGCGTACTCCGCAGCGGGCACGGTGCCCGCCACGCCCGCGTAGTAGGGGAGCTTCACGAGCTGGTCGCGGATCGCCTCGGCGATGCTCTCGCGACCGTACCCGATGTTGACGCACCACACGCCGCCGGACGACGCATCCAGGTACTCGTTCCCCTCGATGTCGCGCAGGCGAGCGCCCGTGCCCTCGACGAAGATCTTCGGGTCGCTGTCCTCCAGGAGCTTGTGTTGGAGGAGGTGATGCCAGAGGTGCTTCTTGTCCTTTTCGACGATGTCGGAGGCATCGCGGGCGGCGAGCGGAGCGAGTGTGTCGGTCATCTGTTACAGGCCACTAGTTCAGATCCAGGTGGGCATACTTGTCCAGATGACGGGTCGGCACCGCCATCGCGTCGCGGCGGAAGGGTGCCGCCAGCACGTTCTCGCCACCCTCGACGATTGCGTTGATGACACAAGGCTCGCCGGAAGCCATGGCGTCCCGCACCACGTCCTGGACGTCCCGGTAGTCGTCTACGGTGTAGCCCTTGGCGCCCATCGCCTCGGCGACCTTGGCGTAGTCGGGGTTGTCCGGCAGGTCGACGGCGACGAAGCGGTTGTCGTAGAAATCGATCTGATTCTTCTTCTCGGCGCCCCACTCGTGGTTGTTCATGACGATGGCGATGACGGGGATGTTCTCCCGCACGGCGGTCATTACCTCTGAGAGGCCGCTGATCCCCCAAGCACCATCGCCCTGCATGGCGAAGACTGGTGCCTGGGGCTTGCCGAGCTTGGCGCCCATCGCGCAGCCGTAGGCGAATCCGCAATTGCCCCAGGTGAGCGCAGCGAGGTGCTGGCGCTCTCCCTTGAAGCCGCGCAGGTACCCGTTCGTAATAGAGCAGGTATTGCCGACGTCGGTGGCGACGAGGGCGTCGTCGGGGAGCGCCAGCTGCAGCTCCCAGAGGAAGCGCCTGGGGTGCATGAGCGTGTTGGTCGAAGACGACCGCTCCTCGAGCTCGCCGTCCCACTCGGCCTTCTCACGGGCGACCTCGGCGAGTCGGTCCTCGTCTCTCGGACGGGCGGGCCCCGCTTCCTTCAGCGCCTCGAGTAGCTCCGTGGTGTACTCCTTCACCTCCGCCACCGAGAACAGATCCGGGATCTTGCTCAGCCCCCACTGCTTCGCATCGCGGTCGACCTGGATCAGAGCAGCGTCCTCGGGCCAGTACGCCATGTCGTACTGGGGGAGCAGCCCGAACACCCCGAGCCTCGTGCCGAGCGCCAACACGACGTCCGCCTTGGCGAGGATGCGCATCGCGGCCTTCGAGCCGAGGTAGCCGAGCGGCCCGCAGCCGAGCGGGTGAGTGTAGGGAAACGTATCGTTGTGCAGGTACGTGTTGACCACCGGAGCGCTAAGGTGCTCGGCGAGAGCTAAGACCCCGGAGACCGCTTCTCCCTGGCTGACGCCGCCGCCGGAGATGATCACGGGGTACTTGGCCCCCTCGAGGAGGCGCACGGCTTCCGTGATGTCCTCTCGGCGCGGACGGCCCGGGCCGAGCGTCGGGGTGGCGAAGATCTCCTGCTCGGTATCCCCGAAGAAGTAATCCCGCGGCACGTTGAGCTGCGTCGGGCCGAGCTCGAGCTTGGCGCGATAGAAGCAGCGTCGAGTGAGCTCGGCCATGCGGTCGGGCCGGTTGACCCTGACCTGGTACACGGTCTGCTCGGCGAACATCGCCATCTGGTCGAGCTCCTGGAAACCGCCGGTCCCGATTCCGCTGGAGCCGGCCTCAGGCGTGATGGCGACGACCGGAGAGTGCGCCCAGTACGCGGCGGCGATCGCGGAGACGAAGTTCGCGGCGCCCGGGCCGTTCTGGGCGAGACACGTCTGAGGCTTGCCGGTGACTCTGGCGAGGCCATCGGCAGCGTGCGCCGCGGCCTGTTCGTGGGCCACCGGGATGAAGCGGATGCCCGCATCCGGAAAGAGGTCGAGCGCGTCCATGAACGCCGAGCCCACGAGCCCGAATACGTCGGTCACGCCCTCTGCGACGAGCGTTTCGACGAGCGCTTCGGAGGGGGTCATCCTTTGCTTAGCCACTAGATCTCCATGTCCTGTGCCAGGTTCATCCCGAGACCGTCGCCCGACTCGAGGTGTCTTCTCTTCCCGCAGCGCCGTGCCGTGGCCATCGACTTATCGCGTGTAGACCGACCGACCTCGCGAGAATGTCTCCAGGATCGGGATGCTCTCGAGCTCGGCCGGATCTGATGTGAGCGCATTCTGCCCCAGGATAACGAGATCTGCCTGCTTCCCCACGGTGATCGAGCCTTTCCGGTCCTCCTCGAAGTACTGATACGCGGCGCCGAGCGTGACCGCGTGCAGCGCCTCCTGGATCGTGGCGCGCTGATGGGGCCCGAGAACGTGACTGCTGCGGGTCTTCCGGTTCACGGTGATGGAGATCAGCCGCATCATGTCCGGCGGGACGACAGAGGCGTCGTTGTGCACGGTGAAGCTCACGCCGCGGTCGATCGCCCAGCGTACCGGGCTGATGTTGTTGCCGCGTTCCTCGCCGAAGCTGATCCGGTGCCAGTCGCCCCAGAAGAAGGTGTGCGCGGCGAAGAACGAGGGTACGACGCTCAGCCCGGCGGCGCGGTCGAGCTGGTCGGCGCGCATGAGCTGCGCGTGGATGATCACCGAGCGGTGATCCGGCGCCGCGTCCATGCCGGAAACCGCCTCGTCGACGCCGTCGAGCATCAGGTCCATGGCGGCGTCGCCGTTGGCGTGAGCAAGGAAGGGCACGCGCCGCTCGATCAGCGCCGCCGCCTGGGCCTTGTAGACGTCCGGATCCATCGTCCCGTAAGCCCGGTAATCCGCCGGCGCCCCGGGCGGTCCTTCCTCGTAAGGCTCGGTGACCCACGCGGTGCGCCCTTGGGGCGACCCGTCGAGCATGAACTTGACGCCCGCGACGCGGACGCCGTTTCGGTAGCTTGGCTCGTGCTGGAGCCGATTCCCCAGGATCGCGTCCGCGCTCGTGAAGACCGCGAGGTCGGCAAGCAGCGGCTCGCGCTCGGCGGCTGCACGGATCGTCTCGACCAGCTGCGGGCTCGTGCCTCCGCCGTTCTGGATCGTGGTGGTGCCGTAGCCGAGATAGACGTCGATCGACTTGCGGATCAGCTCGTCGTATTCCTCGGCTGTCGGCGACGAGTCTGCGCCGACGAGAAGCCGGCCGGCGCGTTCCTCGAAGACACCGTTCGGCTCCCTCGAGCCCTCGACCCGCCTGATGTGGCCGCCCTCGGGGTCGGGTGTGTCGGCGGTGATGTTGCTCGCCGTGAGCGCTGCGGAGTTGGCCGCCCTGAGATGTCCCGACACGTGACCGAGCACGATCGGGTGCTCGGTCGAAGCGCGATCGAGATCGAAGCGTGTCGGATGACGCTTCTCGTCGAGTAGCGAGTCGTCGTAGCCTCCTCCGGAGACGACCTCACCCTGCGGGATCTCCTTTTCCTCGATCCAGCGCCGAATCTTGGCAACGAGCTCGTCGATGTTCGTGACGTCCCCGACGGGCGGCGAGTGAAGCGACAGAGCATCGAGCGCCCGCCCCGCTCCGAGGAAGTGGCCGTGTGCGTCGATGAAGCCGGGCAGCAGCGCCCGCCCTCCGAGGTCGACAACGCGCGTCGAGGCGCCCTGCAGCGCCATGATCTCGTCGAGCGTGCCGGCGGCCGTGATCGTCTCGCCGGTCACCGCCACCGCGTCCACGGACGGCTGGGCGGGGTCCATCGTGACGATGTTGTCGCCGAAGAAGATCGTGTCGGCCGGCGGCCCCGAGCCGCCCCCGGGTGCGCACGCGCCGGAACTGATGACGAGCGTCAGCGTGAGTACGACGACGGCTCGTTTCGACGTGTTCATATGGCCACCCTGCGATCGGTTGTCCCGACGGTCCGCCCCGGTGATTGGCGGGGCGCTTCTCAGCGGACCGTGCATGGATCGAGGCTCGTGATCGTACCGTTCGGCCCGGTTCGGGCGCAAAAGAACGCTCAGTATCGTCCGAGGCGCTCCCGATACGAGATGAGCTCCTCCTTCAAGACCGGGGCGAGAAGGTAGAGGCCCGCGAGATTCGGGATCGCCACCAGAAAGATCAGCGCATCCGACAGGTCGATGAGCGCGCCGAGCTGGATGCTGCTGCCCAGGACGATGAAGAGGCAGAAGAAAAGCTTGAAACCGATCTCGACGACCGGATGATGTCCCACGAGGTAGGTGAACGACTTGAGGCCGTAGTAGCTCCAGGACAGCATCGTCGAGAACGCGAAGAGCACGGCGGCGATCGACAGCGGAACCGGCGACCATGACAACGTGCTCGCGAAGGCGTGCGTGGTCAGCTGGATTCCGCTCAACTCGGTCGACGCCAGCGCCGGGTCGTAGACCGTTGTCACGATAACCAGCGCAGTCATCGTGCAGATGACGACGGTATCGATGAACGGCTCCAGCAGGGCGACGAAGCCTTCGGTGACGGGCTCGTCAGTGCGCACCGCGGAGTGCGCGATCGCCGCGGAGCCGAGGCCGGCTTCGTTCGAGAAGACCGCACGCCGGAAGCCGACGATCATGACGCCGATCATGCCGCCGGCGATCGATTCAAGCGCGAACGCGCCCTGCCAGATTTGGCCCACCGCCCTGGGCAGCTGGTCGAAGTTGAGACCCAGGATGAGCAGCGCCGAGAGCAAGTACAGCACCGCCATGAACGGGACGAGCTTCGACGTGGTTCTGGCGATGCTCTGGAGGCCACCGACGATCACCAGCGCCACGACGACCGCCATCACCAGGCCCAGCAACCAGGCCCTGCCGAAGAGGAAGCTGTCGGCGCCTCCGGTGACGTCGATGAGGATCGCCGCGGCCTGGTTGGACTGGAACATGTTGCCGATCCCGAGGCACCCGACGACCATCGCGGCTGCGTAGAAAATCCCCAGGGCGCGGCCCACACGGGGCAGCTCCCGCAACGCGAGGCCACGTTCCAGGAAGTACATCGGTCCGCCGCTGATCGAGCGGTCCTCGTGCTCGTGCCTGAACTTCACCGCCAGGGTGCACTCGGCGAATTTGGTGCTCATCCCGAGCAGGCCGGCGATGATCATCCATAGCGTCGCGCCCGGTCCGCCGACCGAGATCGCCACCGCAACACCGGCAATGTTGCCGATGCCGACGGTGCCGGACAGCGCCGTCGCCAACGCCTGGAAGTGCGTGACCTCCCCCGGGTGGCCCGTGTCGGCGTACCGGCCGCTGACGAGGTGTAGCGCATGTCGGAACCCGCGGATGTTGATGAAGCGCAGATAGAGCGTGAAGAAGAGCCCGCCGGCGATCAGCCACACCACGATCAGCGGTAGCTCGGCACCGGCGACCGGTACAGCGTAGAAGACGAAGCCGTAGATCGCGTCGGCGAGCGGACGCATGAACCGGTCGATGGTTTGGTCGATGCCCAAGAGCGAGCTCCTTGGTCGTGCTCCAGTTGCGATCGAGACTAGCTGGTCGAGATCAGGCTCGGAAACCGGGGACCCCTCGTCCTGCTGACCATCGGGCGGATAAACTGGCCGTGACCCACTCGACCGCCGCCGCAAACACCTAGCGGCCAGCTGAGATCATGCCCGTGAAGCACCGCGGTCGTGATACCGCTCGGGTGGCAGGAAGGAACTGCGGATTCCAGGCTCGATGAATGGAGGGCAGCATGAGCAAGCGAGACAAAGGCGAAACGAACGGTGCGGAGACCAAGCTGAGCCGCCGGACCTTCGCTACGGGCTCGGTCGCGGCGGGCACAGCGGCAGTCACCCTGCCCAAGACGTTGTTTGGCTCGACCCCGGCCAAGGCCCCCGCGACGAAGGCCACTCTTGGTCGCGCGGCTCGCGTCGAGATGCGCAACGACCCGGTTGGCTACGGTGGCCGGGGTGCTCCTGCACTCACCGCGCCGGTTCCCAGGAAGGCCAGCGTGAACGGCTGGAAAGAGGGCACGACGATTCCGGCCGAGTACTACACCGAGGCGCAGCACTTCGACGCCGACGAAGCCTTCGTGGCGGAGAACTTCTGGCAGTACACCGACCAGGCGAGCCGTATTCCCAACCCGGGCGACTTCTATGTCTTCGAGTTCGGCCGCTCCGAGTCCATTCTGATCGTGCGCGGTAAGGACAACGAGATCAGAGGCTTCTACAACGTCTGCCGCCACCGCGGATCACGGCTGTGTCGCCACGACACCGATGCCAAGCCGAGCGACCCGCGCCTGTCGGTCAAGCAGCTCGGGCAGTCCGGTAGCTCACCCGTCTTCCGCTGCCCGTACCACGCCTGGACCTACGATACCGAGGGCAGCCTGATCTACGCATACGGCATGCAGGACGATTTCGATCCGGCGGACAACGGCCTGCTTCCCTGCCACCTGCGGGTAGCCGAAGGCCAGGTCTTCATCAATCTGTCGAAGTCGAATACGCCGCCGGATTTCGAGACGGTTGCGAGCCGGCTCGGTGCTCTGCGCGAGAAATGGAGTCTGGCGGATCTCAAGGTCGCGGCCCGCGAGTACTACCCGATCAACGCCAACTGGAAGTTGGCGCTGGAGAACTTCAAGGAGTGCTACCACTGCGGGGCAGCGCATACCCCGCTGGTCACCACCCACAACTGGGACAACGACGTCACCGACGAGCAGAGGGCCGAGAACGCCGCGGCGGTCGCCGCCTGGGTCCCGCCGCACGCCCGACGGCGTCGGGGATCCGAGGCTGCTGACATGGGCGGCGAGGGCATGGGCGAGGGCACGGATGACACGCCGGCTAACGGGGGCATGGGCGGGTTGCTCAATCCCGGCTTCGTCACCGGATCAATCGATGGCAAGGCAGTGTCGATTCTGCTGCCCAACATCACGTCGTGGAACCATGAGACCGGCGGTGCCACGACCGGGGAGTCGACCGGCTACTGGCAAACCTACGACGATCATGTGGCCGTCGCTCGATTCACCCCGCGGTCGGAAAAATTCACCGACTGCGAGATCGTCTGGTTGGTGCATCCCGACGCGGTCGAGGGTCGCGACTACGATCCGGACAACGTCAAGGCGCTGTGGCACGTCACCATCCAGGAGGACATCTGGATCACCGACAACAACCACGCCGGCGTCGAATCGGGTGCCTACGGCGCCGGTCGCTATTCCACCCACGAGGGTGGTCCGTCCCGCTTCATCGATTGGTACATGAAGGAGGTCGTCCAGGCCGGGGACTAGGCGCCCTGCGTAGCGTCATGAGGAGGCCTGGGGAGGGGCGAAGCCTGAAACGACCCGGAGATCTAGGGACTGCCCGCAAGGCGTCCAGCCGTTGGATTTCGCAGGCTCGGGCGATACGCTTCACGCGCTAACCCACACCCCTCGGGTAGCGCCATGAGCCCGGCACCGGATTGGGCCGCCACGAAGTTGTGTATGAGGAGGCATGATCCCCTGATGAGAGTTCCAACGACCACATCGTTCGCCCTGACCGTACTCATCGGACTTCAGTTGATCGTCGGCGGTGGCGCGCTTCAGGGGCAGGCCGCTGCAGACATGGGGCTTCTGACACGGCCGGGTCAGGCGGTGCTGATTCGTGGCGGATGGTTATTCGACGGGGTCGCGGACACCCGCGTCCAGAACGAAGGGATCCTCATCCGGGGAGGGAGGTTTCTCGACGTCGACGGTGGCCTCGGCGGCTACGAGGTCGAGGGCGCGCTCGTCGTCGAACTCGATGATGACGAGACGATCATGCCGGGCATGTTCGATCTTCATGCCCATCACCGGGTCGGATTTGGCACGGGGGACGCAGAGGAAACCAGGTGGGTTCCCGTGCTGCATCTGGCGAACGGGGTGACGTCGACGTTCCCGGCTGGCGAGATCGATCCTGACGGCATGATGGAGGCTCGCCGCCGGATAGAGTCCGGCGAGCAGATCGGCGCCCGGATCTTCAACTCGGGGCCCTATTTCGGCAACGCGCGCAATCAGTGTCCAGAGGTTCGAACGAACGAGGACAGCTGTGCGCACTGGCCCGCTGATATGACGGACCAGCAGATCCGTGATCGTGTCAACGAGTGGGCGCTTCGCGGAATCAGGGGTATCAAGGCGAAGCAGGCGACCCGGCGCGAGCTCGGGATCATCATCGACCAGGCCCACCGGCATGGGATCACCGTGACCGCACACCTCCACAACTACGAGGGTCGCGGCGTCGACGTCAGCGTGCGTGACGCGATTCTCATGGGCATCGATCGTGTGGAGCACTCATTCTTCGACCAGCCTCTGATTCTGGCCGGGCAGATGGCGCCCGGGACATCTGAGTTCGACGAGAGGATTCGTCTCTTCGTCGATCACAACGTCTATTTCGACGGTACGAACTGGCTGTACGGCCGGACGGTGATCGAAGCGGAAGTCGACTCCAACGAGGCGGTTGAGGTCGATATGGACCGATTCCTCACGCCGCATTTGCGGAGCTTGCGATCAGGGAGGAGCCCAAGGGGTGGCGCCGATTCCCAGCTCACCGAGCAGGAGCGGGAGTGGGATCGGATCAACGGCACGGATGGGTACACGACGGTGTTCCACAACAAGGCTCCGGGGTTGCGGAGGCTCTATGAGTTGGGCGGGGGGCATCTCATCACCACGGGGACGGACAACTGGAGCGGTTTCGCCATCCACAACGAGTTGTTCGCCCTGGCGTATGTCGGCCTGCCGCTGCATGCGGTGCTGAAGGCCGCGACGATAAACGGAGCCAGCGCCCTGGGCGTCAGCGATGGGCTCGGCACGATCGAGCCGGGCAAGATAGCGGACCTCTACGTTCTGCGAGGCAATCCCCTGGATGACATCCTCGCCACCCGGAACGGTCACTTGGTGATGAAGGCGGGGCAGCTCTACGACGTAGAGACTCTCATCCGGGCAACGGAGGGGAAGATAGGTCCGACCGGGCCGTGAGGTTCTCAGCGCCGCAGCCAGGTCCGTCACACTTCCGTCACTAGCCCCGCTCGACGCCCCTTAGGATCCGTAGCGTGTTGAGTACCGAGCCCTTCTGGCGCAGCCAATTTCCGCCGCCCGACGACTTGCCGGTCTCGGCCGCCCTGCCGGAACGGGTGGATGTTGCGATCGTCGGTGGCGGCTATACGGGTCTCAACGCCGCGCGCGTGCTCGCCAAGAGTGGGGCCACCGTCTCCATCCTCGAGCGGGAGACCATAGGGTGGGGAGCGAGCTCTCGTAACGGCGGCCTGGCGACCGCCGGCATCAAGCGCCCCATCAAGTCCATCCTCAGCAAATACGGCGAGGCTCTAGGCCGGACGTTCTGGCAGGCATCGCTGGATGCCATCGATCTCGTAGAAGAGATCGTCACGACCGAAGGCATCGACTGCGACTGGCGGCGTCACGGCCATCTCCACCTCGCCAGCAAACCAGCGCACTTCGCCGCCATGCAGAAAAGCGTTGCGTGGTACCGGAACACGTTCGGACACGAGGTCACGGCGGTGTCTCCCTCCGACCTCTACACCGAGATCGGCAGTGGCGTCTTCCATGGCGGTTTGACCGATACCAACAGTGGAGGGTTGCAGCCTGCGAAATACGTCTACGGCCTGGCGAAGGCGATCGTACATCATGGCGCCCAGCTTCATGAAAACGCGGACGTGCAGCGGATTACACGCCGGGGCAAAGGCTTCGAGCTCCAAACGAGCTCGGGCGTGTTGGAAGCGCAGGAGGTGCTCATTGCCACCAACGGCTACACGGATCGCCTCGTGCCGGCTCTCAAGCCAAGGGTATTCCCGGTCGGGAGCTACATCATCGTCACCGAGCCTCTGCCACGGGAACTGCAAGAGGAGCTGAGCCCCAGGGGGCGCATGTTCTACGACTCGAAGAACTTCCTTAACTACTTCCGCCTGACACCGGACGGGCGCATGCTCTGGGGTGGCCGCAACGACCTCAGCACGGATCTCGACCTGCGGCGAAGTGCCGATGCTCTGAAGGCTCAATTGCTGCACACGTTTCCGCAGCTTGAGGGCGTCGCTTTGACGCACAGCTGGACCGGTAAGATCGGCATCACCTTCGATCTCATGCCGCACATCGGCCGCGTCAACGGTGTCCACTATGCCTTCGGCTATGGCGGACACGGCCTGACGATCGCGACCTATCTCGGCACGGAGGTGGGCAAGTTGCTCGCGGGACAAATATCGACGAGCCCTTTCGCCGAAATACCGCACGAGACGAGATTCTTCTATCGGAATAGGCCCTGGTTCCTGCCGCTTGCGGCGCGTTTGTACCGTTTGCTCGACTGGGTCAGCTAGCTGCTGCGGCGGCGCCACACGAAGTAGACCGGGACGCCGAGGAGCACGATGATCAGGCCCGGCCACGTCGTGGAGGTGCGGTAGGTGAAGAGAACCAGCACAAGCGTGGCCGCGCCCACCATGTAGATGATCGGCACGATCGGGTAACCGAAGGCGCGGTACGGCCGCTCCGCGTCCGGGCGCGTGCGGCGGAGACGAAATAGACCGGCGATGGTCAGGATGTAGAAGAGCAGGGAGGCCGAGACGATGTAGTCGAGCAGGTTGCTGTAGAGGTTGCCGTAGGTGCCGGTATTCGGGTCGAAGGTTCTCGGCAGGATGAGCGTGGCTGCCCAGAGTCCCTGGAGCACGAGGGCTGCCGCGGGTACCTTCGCCTTGTTGAGGCGCCCCGCCACCGCGAAGAACAGGCCGTCGCGAGCCATGGCGTAGTAGGCGCGCGCCCCCGAAAGTATGTGGCCGTTGTTGCATCCAAACGTCGAGATCATGATGCCGATCGACATCAAGACGACGCCCAGGCCCGGGTAAATGGCTTCGATGGTCGCCGTGGCTACTCGGTCCGAGGTTGCCGTCTGAATCTGCTCGATGGGGAGCGTCGCGAGGTAGGCAACGTTCGTCAGGATGTACAGGGTGATCACGATGGTGGTGCCGAGGGCCAATGACAAGGGGAGGTTACGGCGCGGGTTTTTCACCTCTCCGGCGGTGAAGGTGATGTTGTTCCAGGCATCCGCGGCGAACAGCGATCCGACCTGCGATACGCAGACTGCGATGAACAGGCCGTAGGTCGTGGCTGCCGTCAAACCGGGGACGATGGGTACCTCTCCACGCGGGGTCCAGAGGTCTGCGAAGTTCACCCCGCCGCCGCCAGTCCTCCACCCGAGGGTCAGACCAACGACGATGAGCGCCAGCAGCGCAACGGTCTTGGTGGTGGTGAACGTGTTCTGGACGAGCTTCCCGTACCTGAGGCCACGCGTGTTGGTCCACGTGATGAAGGCGATCATGCCGATGCCAACCAACTGGGCCGTCGACAAGGAGACCGCGTACCGCGTCGACAGGTGCAGGGGTGGGATGATGTAGCGTTCCTCGGAGATCCAGGGCCAGAGCCATTCGGAGTAGCGAGCGAACGCGACGCCGACCGCCGCGATCAGGCCGCTCTGGATGACCAGGAAGAGCGTCCATCCGTACAGGAAACCCAGCATCGGCGAGAACGCCTCGCGGATGTAGACATACTGACCGCCCGCCCGCGGCATCATGGCGGCGAGCTCGCCGTAAGATAGGGCAGCCGCGACCGTCAGGACGCCGGCGATGACCCACGCAACCAATAGCCAGCCAGGACTCCCCAGCAGCCGGGCCATGTCGGGAGATACCAGGAAGATGCCCGAGCCGATCATCGAGCCGACGACGATCATGGTGGAATCAAAGAGACCGAGCCCCCGCTTGAACTCGGTATCGAGCGTCGTGGCTTCCCTTGCCGCTGTGGGCTGGAGTGAGTCGTCCATTTGAGTTCAGCATGCCACGGAAGCCGTGAGGCAATTGCTTGAAGTCGGGAATGTGAGCATCGAGGCGAGCTCGATGGAAGTGAGCGTCGAGGCGGTGATCGAGGATGCGCGCAATGCAGCGGGTGGCTGATCAAGCTACATTCATGGTGTTTCAAGGCCATCGGAGGAAGTGTGGGCAGTTTCGAAATCACTGATGTGAAGGCTCGCGAGATCATCGACTGCCGTGGGTGGCCGACCGTCCAGGCCGACATCTGGGTAGACGGAAACCTCGCCGGGCGCGCCGACGTGCCGCAGGGGCGCTCGACCGGCACTCACGAGGCTCACGTTCTGTTGGACGGCGAAGCTAGCCGGTATTCAGGACAGGGCGTGATGAAAGCGGTGGCCAACGTGAGCGGCGAGATCGCAGAGCTCGTGCGCGGCATGGACGTTACCGATCAACGGAAGATCGACCTCGCTATGTGCGAGCTCGACGGAACGCCCGACAAGAGCCGGTTAGGGGCGAATGCGATCCTCGGCGTGTCGCTGGCAGTGGCGCGTGCGGCGGCGAATGTCTGCGGCGTGCCCCTCTACCGCTACTTACGTCCGACCGCGCGCATACTGCCGGTGCCGCTGATGAACTGCCTCAACGGCGGAAAGCTGACAGCGAACGAACTGGAAATCCAAGAGTTCATGATCATCCCGGTTGGGGCGGAGACCTACCGGCATGCCTTGCAGATCACCACCGAGATCAACGAGGCGCTGCGCGATGTAGTCATCGAGAAGTATGGGATCCTGGCAACCAACACCGGCGACGAAGGGGGCTTTGCGACCCCGATGCACGGCATTTGGGAGCCCCTCGAGTTCATGCAGCGAGCCTGCGAGAACGCCGGTTACAAAGTGGGCTTCGGCGAGGAGATCATCTACGGTCTCGATTGTGCCGCCAGCCACTGGTTTGACGAGGCGGCCGGGCTCTACGAGTTGAACGACCAGAAGTACGATCGCGACGCCTTGATCGAGCTCTATGAGCAGGTGGCCGCGAAGTATCCGTTGGGCTCGATAGAGGACCCGCTCGACGAAGAGGACATGGAGGGCTTCGCCAAGTTGACGAAGGAACTGCCGGAGACCCAGATCGTGGGTGACGATCTTTTCGTCACTAACGTCGAGCGCCTGAGACAGGGGGTTGCCGTGAACGCCGCTAACGCGATGCTGTTCAAGGTGAACCAGATCGGCTCCCTGAGCGAGGCTTGGGATGCGGCGGAGCTCGCCTACCGTAGCGGCTACGGCGTCCAGGTCTCCGAGCGCTCCGGCGAGACCGAGGACCCGATCATCGCTGACCTGGTGGTGGGGCTCGACAGCGGCCAGATCAAGACCGGCATGCCAATTCGCGGCGAGCGCACCGCTAAACACAATCGGTTGCTGCAGATCGAGGAGGAGCTGGGCCCGGTCGCCCGCTATGCCGGGCACGATTTCCGGCGTCCGGCATAGGCGACGGCTCAGTCGTCCGGAGAAGGCTGCTCGTGTGGTCGGGTTTTCGCAACGCCGAAGAGCTGACAGGCCACGGTATTGCTGATTTGCGGCGAGTCGCGCTGGATATCGCCGGTCATGGCCTGGCAGCCGCGGATCCGTATGAAGCCACCAAGGCCCTGATCTCATTCGACGGCCATAGCCTGGCCGTGGCCGATCGGAGCTACGAGATCGCCTCCGACCGGCGAATCTTCGTGGTGGGAGCCGGGAAGGCCAGCGTGTCGATCGCCCGCGCCCTTGAAGAGCTGCTGGAGAACAGGATCAGCGGCGGTCTGGTAGTCGGCAAACACGGCGCCGATGCACAGCTGCAACATATCCCACAGCATTTCGCTGCCCACCCGGTGCCCGACGAGGCCTCACGGCTAGGGGCGCTACAGACGAAAGCGCTGCTCGACCGCGTCGAACCTCGAGACCTCGTCATCGCCTGCTTCACCGGTGGAAGCTCGTCGCTGTTCGTCGATCCGGCGGGTGGGATCTCCTTGCAAGACAAGCAGGAAACGAGCCATGTCCTGCTGACCTGCGGTGCCCGGATTACCGAGATCAACGCGGTTCGGAAGCACATCAGCAGCGTAAAGGGAGGTCGTCTAGCGTTGCGGTTGCCGGCAAAAACGCCGCTAATCAATCTCACTGTCTCCGATGTCATTGGAGACGCGCTCGACTGCATCACCGATCCCACCGTGCCGGACACGTCGACGTTGGAAGACGCGAGGGCAACGCTGCACAACTACGACCTCTGGTCACGGGTACCGGCCTCCGTCGCGGACCACATTCGCAGCGCCAGCGTGGATCAGGAGACACCAAAGCCAGAGGATTTCGTGGATCGACCGACGCAGAGCGTTGTGGTGGTGCCGGGCGACCGCGCCTGCGCTGGCGCGGCCCAGCGAGCCGAGACGCTGGGTTACGAGACGACCATCCTATCGACCATGCTCGAGGGCGAGAGCGCTGAGCTCGGCCGAACGTTCGCCGCAATCGCCGCGGAAGTCTGTCACGACGGTCGGCCTGTGTGTCCACCATGTGTTTTCATCGGTGGTGGCGAGACCACTGTCCGGATCGACGGCCCGGCAGGTGAAGGCGGGCCCAACCAGGAATTCGCGCTGAGCGCTGCCATCGGCATCGACGGCTTGAGCGATGTGGTCGTCTTGGGGATCGACAGCGACGGAACGGACGGGCCGACGGATCTAGCCGGCGGGCTGGTCGACGGATCGGTGGCCGGCGAGGCGCGCCGGATGGGGCTCGATCTCCCTGGGTGTCTTCGTGCCCACGATGCGGGCGCCGCGTTGCGGCGGCTGTCGGCCGCAGTGGTGACCGGAGCGACCGGCACCAATGTGAACGATCTGAAGATCCTGATCGTCGGGCGCCCGTGACCGCCCCGGAACGACTCCGCTACGCTGACTTATGGCGGTCGGCGCCGGCTCCGGACCATGGGCCTTGGCGCAGGAGGGCTAACAGTTCATCGTGACGAAGAGCAGGTTCAAGGTCCCACACACCCTGGTCATCCTCGTCGCCATGGTGATCCTCGCCCAAGTCCTCGCACCTGCTTTCCGCCGGGTCGTTCGAACGGGTGGAGAATGCCGCCGGACGATTGCAGGTGGTGTCGGGCAGCTTCCAGTTCACCCCGGACGCTCCGGCTCATGGTGAGGTCACCGCCCCGAAGACGCCCTCGAGCACCTGGCGCAGCACCGGCAGTGGGTCCATCTCGCTGCCCTCGGCGTCCTTGATGTAGCCAGCGTAAGCTGCCGCGTAGTCGCGCTCCGGGTTGATCAATAGGCCCTGGCCGCCCCAGCCGCCCTTGTAGAAATCGTCGTTGTCGAACACGTCCCACTGGTAGACGTTGTGCCGCACGCCCTTGGTGGAGCGGGGGGTGCGGGAGTTTTCGATCAACTCGGGTCGGCCGCCATGCAGGATCAGGTCGACGTACCGATCGGAGATGATCTTGCGATCCGACACGACCCGGTGGCTCGGCGTGAACAGCGTTCCGAAACGTGCTACGTCGCGCACGTTCGCCATCAGCCCCCCCGCCACCAGCGGGATCCCGTTACGACCGGCGAAGATCGAGGCGTCGGCCTCGGCGCCTATTCGCATCCACACTTCCCGCGTCAGCGCGTCCTGGAACGGCATGCCGGTGAGCTTCTCGATCACCCAGCCGATCAGCACCGTGTTGAGGCTCGCATAGTCGAACCCGGCTCCCTGCTCGGCCCAGTAGCCATAGTCGAAGTTGATCGCCATGTCGTAGGGGTTGTCTTCCGGTGTCTCGATCGCGAGTCCGTTCCCCAGGGTCGACTCCATGTGGTTCCAGCAGGATGCTGCGTCGGCGTAGGCGTCGGAGCAGTCGATCCCGGAGGCCATGTCGAGCGCGTTGCGCAGGGTAATGCCCGCTAGTTGGGTTCCTACGAGCTCCGGGATGTAAGTCTCCACCGACTCGCTGACGTCAACCTCTCCGCGATCCTCGAGGATCGCCAGCACCGTCGAGGTGAGGACCTTCGTCACCGACCAGAAGATCGGCTTCTCGTAAGGCTGCATGCGCGGGTAGGCTTCGAACACGATGTTGCCGCGATGCACGATCACCATCCCCATGGTGGTCGAATGCTCGCTATCGAGAAATCGGCGGTAGCCCAGGGTTCCATCGGGAGTTTCGACGGGAAACTCAGCGATCTCCTGCAGCGGGCGCCGCGCCAGAGGGCGCACCGGACCGTCCCGGTACACGTTCACCGACGGCGCGATCTGGTGGACGTTTCTGTGACTCCAGGCAAGCTGCTCACCGACCGCGTCCCACCATGCCGTCTTGGTTGGAACCGCTCGGTGCCGTCGGAGGGTTTCATCGACTGTCGAGGCGGCCTTGAACTCGGCGGCAGCTCGAGGCGCCGGCAGCTCGGGCGAATCATCTCCCGGCGCGGCGCAGGCTGCGGCCAGCAGGCCTGTCACCAGGAGCGCGAAGCCTGCGCCTGTCCGGAAGCTTGCAGGCTCCATTTGCTCCTCCCGAAACCGGTTGTCTGCCGACGGCGATGTTGTCTCGGAGTCTCTCGATCTACGCGTCGCCCTCACGCCCGTTATCACGAGGAGCGAACTCTGAGCTGCGCCCGTTGGTGTCCGAATCGTGATCGCAGTCTAGCAAGAAGTCGGGTGGCCCCGCGCCAATAGGGCCCACGTCGGGACACCCCCGAGCGGTCAGGGAAGGGCGGCGCTGAACAGCGAGCGCAGTAGCGGTTCGCGAAAATCGGACGACGGTGTCAGGTAGCCGCCGAGAACCGCGCGGCGGTGCTTTGGACTGACCACCGTGAAGTTCACCGGAGTGGAGCCATCGACGGCGTCGAGAAACACCACGTCGACGCGGTCGCCGCGGATCCTGTACCAGGTCGAGTCGCCGGCCAGGATGCCGCGTGCGCGAAACGGCTCCCAGGCGGGCTCCATGTCGGCGAGCAACTCGTGACGCTCCTCGTCGGTGATCAGGCCGCCGTCCCGCGCGGCGGTCAGATTCTCAGCGGTAGCGTCGAGGAATTGTCTTATCGTGAGATTGCGAAGAAAGCGGGTACGAACGAGAACATCCCGGGCCTCGAGCGCTGTTTCGGCGAGTGACGCGGCGAGCTCGTTCGAGTAGCTGTGCGCTGCAATCATCGGCTCGATCCCCGCGGTCGTCGCGGCTCCGAGCACGATCGTCAGGCGGAGAACATCAACCCGGAAGATGGTTCGTTCGTAGAGCATCTCCATGGTCGAGTGTGGACCCGCGACAAGGTCCGCGACGTCGACGGGCGCGACGCTCGCCCAGTCGGGGACCGGCGCCTGTGCGGTGATGGGCGCGCCGATCGCTCCGAGCATGGCTAGCGCGAGGAAGATCGTCTGCGAAGCGCTGCCCATACCCGACTCCGAGTTCCAGTGGGCTGAAAGGCTATGTCGGGTAGCCCGTGAGTCACAAGCACGCGGGGGACGCCGGGCAGGTATCAGTCCCCGGCGGTGACGATCTCCTTCATGTACCAGTTCATGAAGCTGGAGGGGCCGCCCTCATGAGCGGAATAACGGCCGGCCGTGTAGGCGCCCGACTCGACGCCCGCATGGTTGTTATCGGTGATCCAGATGTCCTCCTGGATGGTGACGTGCCACAGCGCCTTGACGTTGTCCGGATCGTAGTCACGGCCCTCGACGGCGTCAGGATGCACCAGCCAGACGATCTCGCAATCGGTGAACTTCTCGGTCCGCGGCGTGAACCGCGCCACCGCGACATGATCGTCGTAGCACTGCCAGCAGCCGGTCGACTCGGCTGTCGTGGCGACGTTCGTCTCGTGCTTCCACTCCGTGAACTCAGGGAGCAGGATCGACACGGCCTTGCCGTCGATTGACCCCGTGACGAAGCCCGGATTGAGCAGCCCCCCCCATGTTCCCGTAGGCCGGAGTTTCGCTGCTCATACCTTCGTCTTCGCCACCCATGCCAGCGGATTCGGAACTCCGCCGCCGCCGCCGGGACGTCGGCGGAACCCACGCGGCGACTGCAGCCGCCCTTTCGGCTCGCTGCTCGGGGGTGACGTCGCTGTCCCAGTTGTGCGTGGTCACCAGAGGTCGATGCGCCGGCCCGCAGTGGTAGCACTCCTTAAAGTTCTCCAGCGCCAGCTTCCAATTGGCGTTGATCGGGTAGTACTCGCGCGCCGCGACCTTCAAGTCCTTCAGGCTGTACTTCGGGCCCAGGCCCCGCAGGCGACTTACCGCCGCGTTGAAGTCTGGCGGCGTGTCCGACTTGGAAAGGTTGACGAAGATCTGGCCGTCGGCCACCTGCAGGTGACACGGAAGCAAACCGTTGTCAGCCGGGTCGAAGTCGTCCTGCATGCCATAGGCGTAGATGAGGCTGCCCTCGGTGTCGTAAGTCCAGGCGTGGTAGGGGCAGCGGAACACCGGCGAGCTGCCGGACTGCCCGAGCTGCTTGACCGATAGGCGCGGGTCGCTCGGCTTGGCATCGTTGTCGTGGCGACACAGTCGTGAGCCGCGGTGACGGCAGACGTTGTAGAAGCCGCGGATCTTGTTGTCCTTACCGCGAACGATGAGGATCGATTCGGAGCGACCGAACTCGAACACGTAGAAGTCGCCCGGGTTCGCTGCCGTTCGATCCCGGACGCGATGGGCTTCTAGCGACTGGCCGATCAGGTCCGCTCGGCCCAGGGGTACTGGAACTCCGGGCGGATCACGTCGGTCATCAGCTCGTTCACCGCCCGATGCGCCTGGTCGAATGCTGCCTGGGCCAGGCATATCGCGGCGGCGTCGGAGTTGGCGATCGTGATGCGGCCGAAGCGCTTGCGTCCCTGCAGCCACGGTGGCTCGTCGTAGCCCCAGTCGGGATCGTAGAGCTCGTTGGCAGCCCCGGCGTAACCGTGCGGCCAGCGGTTGACCATGATCGCCAGGATATCGTCGGCGGCGTCGAAGCCACCTGCCCCCAGCGCACGGTTGAGCTGATCGCGGATATTGCGCTCGAAGTCCTCGAACGAGGTCGCCAAGATGTTCTCGCGGCCGGCGCGGAACTGGTCGCGTGCGTTCAGGCCCGGCGCAATCGGATCGCGATTCATCCGCACGACGATCGGTTGATCAGGGGACTCGGTAAAGTCGTAGTCGCCGATCCTGGTCGTCCAGCTGAGGCTGAAGAACTGGTGGAAGCTCCCCGGGCAGTGAGCGCCGTTGATGCCGAGCTCGACGAACGCCCGCCAGTTGCGGATGAGGACGTTGGTGTAGACGCGGGCGGTGCGCACTGCCATGTGGAGCGCGTCCTTTTGCTCCTGCGGCAGATCCCGCACGATGTGCGGAATGACGGCGTTGTAGCAGGCCAGCACGCAGGTGCTGCCGCGTACCCGGTAGGCCGTGTCGCCGGTCACGTAGGTGACCGCTACCTCGCTTGCGGTGCGCCGATCGCCCACGTGGGTGGCGTTGATCACGGTGCTGTTGAGCCTGATGCGGACGTCGTCATCGGGCCGGTCCAGCCTCTCGTAGCGCACCGGTGTGGTAACCGAGTCCTCCATTGTGTGGCCGGGCAGCGCCTCGGCGTTGAGCCAGCGCACGATCAGCCGAGCGAGGCCGGCGTTGCCGTCGGGGAAGTGGATGCGATTCAGTGGGTTGTACGTGTCGCCGAGCCAGCTGCGAGCCGGACGATCCCCGAGCCCGAGGCCGCGGAGCCCGGGGAGCGAGTTATGCCGGAAGGCCACGTAGGCGCTGAGCGAGTCGATGCCGGCGGCGCCGTTCGGGCCCCCCAGCGTCTGCTTCAGGAAGTAGGGAACCACCTCCGGCGTCACACCGACGACGTCGAGGATATAATCCTGATAGCTCATGCGGCGCAGCTTGGCGATCTTTTCCTCTCGATCGAGGCCCGGCAGATAGTCGGCGTTCTCGGTGTACAGACGAACGATGTCGCGCTTGGCCTGCGGTGATAGCGGCGCACCGGCGAGGAAGCGCTCCCAATCGGCGGCGCTGGCGCGGCCCTGCGGCTCACCGACGGCAAGGTGATCCTCTCCGAAGGTCTCGCGATCGAAGAGCACCCCGGCCTGAAGGTCCATCGTGCCGACTCCTCCGTAGCCATCTCCATACAGTTCGTAGCTGGTGGAAGTGGTGCTGTTGAATCGGTCCCAGTCGAGGCCGATGTCCTGGAGCATCGTCAGGCCCTCGGGCGTATAGGCACCGGTCATGTAGACGGAGCCGCCGTAGGTCACCACCGTATGGCCGTCGACCTCGAACTCGTTGCGCTTGGCCTGTCCGCCGAAGTCGTCGTGGTTGTCGAGAATCAGAATCTTCGACTCCGGGAGCGCCTTCTTGAAGTAGTAGGCGGCCGCCAGCCCGCTGAGGCCGCCTCCAACGACGATCAGGTCATAGGTCTCGTCGAGGTCGGTAACGTCGTCGTAGCGCTTGCCGTCGCGCACCGCATGCGCCGCTTCGAAGGAGCCGGGGTGGCTGCCGCGCATACCCAAGAGCCTGGGCGGGTAGTTGTTGCCCACCTCCCAGGTCTTGGGGTAGGGCAGCCCTGCTTGCTTTGCCGTGGCTCCCGGTGTGGCTGGCGAGGCGCCGGCGGTTCCGGCGGCGAGCAGCGAGCCGCCGATGGCAACACTGGTGCCGTTGAGGAAATCGCGGCGCGTGATGTCGCGGTCCATTCCGAGCCGGCGGTCGGTCTCCTTCACGGTGTCCTCCTTTCTACTGCCCTGGCTTCGGGAACAATACCGCCTCCGGCGGTTGCTCCGGAATCGGCTCTACGTACCGGTACTCCCCCTGGTGCACGCTACGGTCGCCGTTCGGAGCCCAGCGGCCCCAGACCGCTCGCGCGATATCGTCTGTCAGATTCACCATCCGGTGCATCGTGCTCGGGGCGATGTAGATGAACTCGCCGGGCTCGGCGATGAAGGTGTCATCGCCGAGGCCCCACTCAATCTGCCCTTCGAGCACGACGTAGAACTCCGGTACCGGGTGAACGTGGCCGGCGTAGATCGCCCGCGGCGCGAGCTCGAACAGGCCGACGCGCACGTCGTCGTCGGGGATCGCTTCACCGCCGATGATTCTATTGGAGCGGCGCTCTCCAACTCCCGAGACCGTCCAGTCGACCGTTGCGGCGTTGACATGCGCCGGCCGCGCCGAAGCCTGCGACGCCGGGCCTGGGGTGGCGAGCGACACCGGCTCGCTCTCTGGGGATTCTCCAGCGCTCGGGATTGCCAGGAGCAGGGCCGCCAGGGCAACGGCGGCCAGCATGACGGGAGCGTGTATCAACCTCATGGTCTTCTCCTCGAGCCGCGCCACGATATCGCGAGCCCGGAAAGGTCCGTGGCTCTGCGTGCTGGACGTTACTCGACCTCCCTGTCCCTGACCAGGGAGCGGATTCCGTGGACCCTCGCACGCTCCGGCGTTAGGCTTCAGGCGCTCACCGCCCCTCTGTAGTAGCGCCGGAACCCGCTACTCGACCAGGTCTGCCGTGGAGTCATTGCCCATGAAAGATTCGAAACCGAGCCAGTCCGCGCACGCGAAGTCCCGAGCTGGGGTTCTGTTGATCGGCGGCTGGCTGGCGGGCGTCCTGATCTTGGCGAGCGGGTGCAGCAGTTCCGCCAACACCGAGCAGGAACCCACTACCCTCCAGTACGAGGAGGTCGCCCCGGATCTCGGTGAATCGTGGAGTGAGGCGTTTAGCCTTCTGGGCCGCTACGCCCGACAGCAAATCGATGAGTCGGCGGTGCCGGGCATGGCGCTCTCGCTGACCGACGCGGATCGCCTGCTGGGGGTCTGGACCTACGGCTTTGCCAACCTCGATGCTCGCAGCCCGGTGCGGCCTGACACGCTGTTTCTGATGGGCTCGATCGGCAAGTCGTTTACCGCCATCGCCCTCCTGCAGGAGCACGGGCGGGGAACGATCGATCTGCACGCCCCAGTGCACACATATCTGCCCTGGTTCGAGGTCCCGTCGGATCGGTCACCGATTACCGTGCACGATCTGCTCACCCATACGGCGGGGATCATCGGGGGCTCGGACCTCGCTCCGCACGGGTACTACGAGGCGTGGGCCCTGCGCCACTCGCGGCTCGCTACCGGGCCGGCCCAGCGCTTCCACTACTCCAACGTCGGCTACAAGACCCTGGGGCTGGTGCTCGAAGCGGTACGCGGCGAGTCACTGGGCGAGACTCTCGAGTCTGGTATCTTGGAGCCGCTCGGCATGACGGCGTCGCACGGCTCGATCACCGCAGAGACGCGAAAGCTCTCCGCGGTTGCCTACCGGCCGCTGTACGACGATCGTCCTACCCTTCCCGGGACTGCTCCCCTCGTTCCGGCTGGCTGGCATGAGTACGGAGCCGGCGACGGCAGCGTCACCTCGACGCCCGCCGACATGGCCGCCTACGTCCGTATGCTGCTCAACGGCGGCCGCGGGCCCCATGGCCGTATCCTGTCCGAGGAGAGCTTCGGGCTGCTCACCAGCCGCTTTAGCGGGCGGGCGGACAACCTCGACTACGGCTACGGCCTTGGTGTCGCGGTGGCGGACGGTCGTACGCTGCTGTCTCACGGCGGCGGCCATCTCTCGTTCGTGACAAGCATGATCGCCGACCCGGATGCCGGCCTGGGCGCGGTGTCGATGATGAACGGCAGTGGCCCGGCCGGAGCCGTGGCGCGCTTCGCGCTCGACCTCGCCGTCGCGGTTCGTAGTGGCGAGGAGTTGCCGGCGCTGCCGCCGGCGCAGGATCGCGAGCGCATCGCGGACGCCCAGGAGTACACCGGTACCTACCGATCCGAATCCCGGCAGATCGCAGTCGTGGAAGATGGCGGCAGGCTCTTCCTCGAGGTCGGCGCCGGTTCCGGGTCCGACCCGGCGACCCAGCGGATTCGCCTGCTGCGCTTGAGGAACGACGCGTTCGTCGTCGACCATCCGGAGCTGGCGCTCTTTCCGCTTGTCGTCGCGCGGCAGGACGGCGCCGTGGTGGAAGCGTTCCACGGTGCGGAGTGGTTTCGCCACGAGCGCTACGACGGGCCCGAGAGCTTCGAGCTTCCGGAATCGTGGCGCTCTTACGAGGGTCACTACCGCTCGCACAACCCCTGGTTCGGTAACTTCCGTGTGTTGGCCCGCAAGGGGCGCCTGTATCTGGTCTACGCCGGCGGTGGGGCATCGGAGCTCTTCCTCCTGGAGGACGGCGTGTTCGCCGTCGGGAATGAAAGCGCTGCCGAACGGATCCAGTTCAGCGCCCTGGCGGCCGGCAGGACACTGGTTGCTCGGTACGGCGGGGGCGACTACTACCGGGCGTTCAGCCCGTAGCGAGTTTCAGCGGCCGCGCTGCTGGCCAGCTCCCAGCTCGTGTCCGCTGTCAGGGTCACCAGGTCCTTCATCTGTAGCGCTCGGGACGAGGCCGCGTTCCCCTGCAGGCCGCGCTTGTACACCCCCTGGAGGATGCTCGCCATGCGGAACGCCGAGAACGCCAGGCAGAAGCTCCAGTTGTCGATTCCGCTGCGCCCGGTAAGCGCACAATACTCGGCCACCATTTCATGCTCCGTCGGAACGGTGTCGTTGCCTCGCACCGACGCTCCCGGCCCATCCCAGTGGTACTTCATGCAGTTGTAGGCGAGATCGGCGAGCGGATTCCCGAGCGTCGAGATCTCCCAGTCGAGCACCGCCAGGGCGCGTGGCTCGGTGGGGTGGAAGGCGATGTTGTACAGCTGGTAATCGCCGTGGACGATGGTCGTGGTCTCGTCGTCGGGCGCGTTCTCCGGTAGCCATTCGATCAGCCGGTTCATCGAGGAGATGTTCTCGGTCTGCGCCGCCAGGTATTGTTTCGTCCACCGCCCGGTCTGGCGCAGAAAATAGTTGCCTGGCTTGCCGTAATCCTGCAGGCTCTGGGCCTCGTAATCGACGCCGTGGAGCGCCGCCAGCACGCGGATCATCTCCATGTAGATCGCTGGGCGATCTGCAGGCTCGAGCTCGGGCAGGTTGGCATCGGGGAAGATCCGTCCGCGAACGTGCTCCATGACGTAGAAAGGTGTCCCGATGATCGAGTCGTCCTCGCAGAGCAGATGCACGCGCGGCACCGGCACAGCGGTCTCTGCAAGCGCCTGGCAGATGCGGTACTCGCGCTCGACCGCGTGGGCGCTCGGCAACAGCTTGCCCGGCGGCTTCTTGCGCAGCACCCAGGTGTCGGCCGGCTCTCCGGTCGTCGCGTCTCCGGGGTCGCCGGCCGTCAGCAGGAAGGTCGGGTTGGACTGCCCGCCGGCGAACTGCTGGATGCTCGTCTCGCCCGGATAGCCCTCGAGGCGATCGTGGAGGTACCGGTGCAGCGCCGGCTCGTCGAAGCGATGGTTGTCGCGAACCTCGATCAGGCCCTGCGGCCCGCTCATGCGTACGTTCTCAGCTCGAGCCTGGTGCCGAAGGGTCGTCGCATCGTCTGCCCATCATACCCGGCATGCAACGCTCGTCATCCGCGACTCGAGACGACAGCCAGCGCGTCGCGAATGTCTAGCGGATGAGTCGTATTTCCGGGTCCGGCGGATAGGGAAACTCGACGCCGTCTTCCGTCACCACCGCACCGTCGTGGAAGGCGATGTAGATGTGCTTGCCTTCTCCCCAGGCGGGCACGGGCATGTGGATCATGTACTCGAAGGTGAAGGTGTGCAGCACCGGGATCGTCATCTCGCGTTCCCAATCGGAGCCGAGCGGAGAGATCCGGGGAGCAACCAGGCCGCTTCTCGATACGGCGTGCACATCGAGATGGACCTGCGTCTTGTACGGGTCGGCCGTAGGGTCGTACTGGTCGACGGGGTTGTAGTGGTAGCCGGCCTCTTCGATCTTTCGGATCAGCAGATCGAGGGTCTCTCCTGCGGTGCGACCGGCAACGATGTTGTCGAGAAGGATCTGCCGAGTCTCGAGCGCAGCTCGCCAGACCTCTTGGATCTCCGGCGGTGCGTCCGTCTCGCCTTCGCGCAGCAGGTAGGCGTTGCCGCCGAGGTCGGACGAGAAGATCCGGTTACCGGCGCCGTGGAGGATCGTGAAGACATCGCCCGGCTGCAGGACATACGGTTGCCGATCCTGAGCGTGGAACTCGACGCCGTCAGGGTCGCGGCGGAACACGTTGCCCTCCAGTTCGCCCAGCTCGGTTACTCCCGGCACCACCTTGCCGAACTCACGGTCGAGGTTGTCGGCGGTGATCAACCCGAACTGGCGATACAGCTCGATCTCCTCGGCCACGCGACCCGCCAGATAGTCGAGGATCAGGTGCTCGGCGGAGACGACGCGACCGGCATAGGTTTCGCCGAGCACCGCCATCAGGAGGCTGTAGTCGGTATGGGAGATCCCGTCGGTCAGCGGGGCTCGTTCCGATGCGGCTGAAAGCCCCAAGGCCTCCGAGTAGTTCACGCCGATGCGGCGTGGATCGCGCTCAGTAACGAATTCCCCCACACCGTTGAAGCGGTTCTCCAGGTAGTCGGTCTCATCGCCGCCGGGCTGCTCGGTGATGATGCCGTCGACGAAGGTGGGCAACTCGACGCGCGACTGAGCAATGACGTCGTAGGCTTCCACGTCGTCGACGCCTCCGGCGAACAGGGCGCGCTCGATTCGACCTGCGCCACGGTCGGTGAAGATAAAGACCCCTGTATTGCCGCCGAGCTCGAAGCTCAGAGGGTCGGGAGTCCACGACCGCATGACATGGATCCACATGTCGATGCCGTTGTTCCGCATGACGCGCGGCAGGACCTGATCGAACTTGCTGTGACGGACCCGGTTCTCTAGCCCCACCGAGTCATCGGGCAGGACCGTGTCGGGATTCACCGTCTCGGGACTCTGCGCCTGCAGCGACAGTGAGAGAAGGACGAGACAACCGGCGGCGAGCTTCGAGGGTGGGGTCATGGGCACAGTAGGTATCGTCCCGTTATTGGCGATCTGCCAGCGATCAATGAACGAGCAAGAGCTCTCTTTGCGGCGGAGACAGGTACTCGACCCCACCGGCGGTGACAATCGCTTGCTCATGGTCCCAGAACAACAGGTACTGGTCCTCGCCTTCGTCAGCCGGTGACGGCATGTAGAAAAAGTACTCCAGGACGAAGTGGTGATTGGGTGAGAGCGGCACGTCGAAAGTCCAATCCGGGCCATACGAGCCCATCCTGGGGCCCATGTAGATATCGAACTTCCTGTCGCGTGCTCCCTTTCCCTTCCCGTGGAGGTCGAGAGTGAGCTGGGTCTTGTCAGGGTCAAAGCCCGCTGAATAGGCGGGGAAGTCGTTCTTTGGCTGCACCATATGCAATTGCGGATCTCTGACGATGATGCCCGCTTCCTCGAGCCTCTGCTCGTAGGCGCTCATGATCTCGCGGGGGGTAAGGCCCGCCCGGATGGTCTCCGTCAGGATCTTGTCGATTGTCAGGTACTCGGCCCATAGCTTCTTGATCTCGGCGGGCGGCTCGGTTTCTCCCTCACGGAGCACATAGGCGTAGATTCCCTGGCTCGGTGCCGCAAGGATGTCGCCACCCTGGACGACGCTGTCTTCCCAGCCTGCACTCCGTCCGCGTTGCGATAGCCCGGTGCGCATGCGGCGGAAGGTAGTGACCCCCGCCTCGCGACTCTTGGTTACGCCCGGCACGATGTCGGCAAGAGCGCTCTTTACGCGCTCGAGCTCGGCGGCGCGCATTTTCTTGAGCAACTCGACTTCGCTCGCTACCGGACTGATGCCGTAGTCCATGATCAGATACTCAGACGAAACCAGCCTGTCGGCATAGGGCTCACCGAGCTCTTCCGTCAGCAGGCGGTAGTCGACGTGCGAGATGCCGTCTTCGGTTCTGCTGGAGGTCGCCCAGGTTCCCAGGTGTTCGCGAAAATTCACCGCAATGACCCGAGGGTCTCGGGCTCCGACAAATTCTCTGAGGCCCTTGAATCGGTAGTCGTATTCCGTCATCGGGCTCGACACGGGTTCGCCCACGAAGACCGCGTCGCCGACGACGTCATAGGCTCCGAGCGCTCGAATTGGATCGGCGTAGTCTGAGCCGAATCGCTCGCGCTGGGAGGCTCCCCAGCGTCGCCCGATAATCGCCCGCTCGATCCGGTCACCGCCGCGGTCGGTGAACACGAAGACACCCGATGTGCTGCCGAGGTCCTCGGCGCCGAAGGGATCGGGATTCGCCTCCCGCATCACATGGATCCACATGTCGATGCCACGAGCCCGCATGATCTGCGGCAGAATGAGGTCGAACTTGTCCCGACGGATCTGGTTGTTGTCCTCGACGTAGTCGGAGGACCTTGCGCGTCGCTCCTGTGCTTCCGCCGCAGTGTGAGCCTGGGTGATGAGACCGACCAGCAGGAACAAGCTCAACAGGCCTGCGTACGTCCTCCGGGAAGCCGCCAAAGCGTCCCGTGCGTGGTTCATGCCGTTCTCCTGCTTGGTGAATACGCGCCAGTCATGATGAGTCATTGATTTCTCGGAAGGAGATACAAACATGAAGAAATTGTGTTTGGTAGCGATGTTGGGCATCGCAGCAGGTGGGCTCGATGCCCAGACATCGAGCATCCCTCCGGGCATGGTCTTGATTCCCGGCGGGTCGTTCATGATGGGGAGCGCCGATGGCCAGGACATGGAGAAGCCGGTTCATGAAGTGGAAGTCGATGCGTTCTACATGGATACCCATGAGGTTACGCTAGAAGAGTTCGGGCGGTTCGTGGAGGCGACGAGCTACGTCACCGATGCCGAGACGAACGATGGCTCGATCATCTGGAACGGAGAGGACTTCGAGAAGACAGCGGGCATCAACTGGAGGTTCGACGCAGCGGGCAACGCACACAGACCAGAAGAGAAGAATCAGCCGGTGACACACCTGAGCTGGAACGACGCCAACGCCTACGCGCAGTGGGCTGGGAAACGCTTGCCCACCGAGGCTGAATGGGAATATGCCGCCCGGGGCGGAGAAAAGGGCTACAAGTTCGCCTGGGGCAACGATCCCCTGGGGGCGGATATCGTGGCCAATGTCTCTGACGAGACATATGTCGCGATGGTAACGACCTGGCCCTACACCGAGGGATATGACGACGGATATACGTTCGCTGCTCCGGTCGGGTCCTTCGCTCCCAACGCTCTCGGGCTCTACGACATGGCCGGAAACGCCTGGGAATGGTGTGCCGACTATTTCGATGCGGAGTACTACAGTCGGAGTTCGAAGACGAATCCTAGAAACGATGATCCGAATGAGCGAAGGGCGATGCGCGGCAACTCCTGGGACGGAAGGCCGGGAATGATGCGTGCCGCGCGGCGCACCAGCGATCTCCAGTCGAACAGCTATGCAGATACCGGTTTCCGATGCGTCAAGGACATCGAGTAGGAGCTGCAGGAGTCTGACCGATGTCGCACAGCGTGCGGAGACATCTGGGACTCGAGATCAGCGACTATGACGAGACCATTCGTCGCTTCATCCCGGGCTACGAGATCATGCTCGGTGTGGCGGCGGACGCCGTAGCTGCTGTGGAGCCAGATCTCGTGTGCGATCTTGGCGCCGGCACCGGAGCCCTCTCCGAGGCATTGCTGGAGCGTCGGGCAGTGGGCGCCGTCGAGCTACTCGACGTCGATGCGGAGATGATGGATCAGTCGCGCCAGCGCCTGCGGCGCTTCGGCGATCGCGTGCAATTCACGCTGCGCTCGTACAACGAGCCCTTCTCTTCCTGCGACGCTTTCGTCGCATCGCTGTCCCTTCACCACATCCGGACGATCGCGGCCAAATCAGCGATGTACGCGCGGGCGTTCGCGGCGCTGCGGCCTGGTGGTGTGCTGGTCAACGCCGATGCCTACCTGCCGGTCGACGCGACCGAGCGCGATCGGCTCTATCGGGACTGGGTCGACCACATGGTGTCCTCGGGCATCAGCGAAGAGCGCGCCTGGCAACACTTCGAGGATTGGGCGGAGGAGGATACCTACCTGCCGCTGGATACCGAGCTGAAAGCGCTGACGCGGATCGGGTTCGAGGCAGACAGCGTGTGGTCAGATGGGCCCATCAGGGTGGTGGTGGCCAGGAAGGGCTAATAGGCCGCCGTGGAAGTGTGGCGGCCGCTCCGGCACCGGGTCATGACGAAGCGAGGTCCCGGATCGACCACAGGCGATGCTGGGTGCGGAGCAGCAGCCGATCGCCGACGATTGCCGGAGTGGACTGCGAGAAGTCGTCGAGACTATTGATGCCGAGTAGCTCGTACTCGTCGCCGGTGCCGATCACGTACGTATCGCCCTCTTCGCTCAGGCAGAAGATCCTTCCGTTGTAGGCCCACGGCGACGAGGTGAAGTTCCTGGCGCCCGGCGCGATCCGCGAGCGGTAGACGACCTCGCCGGTGCCGGCGTCGTATTTGACGATGATGCCGTTGTGCTGCAGCACATACAGCTTGTTGTCGTACAACACCGGCGTGCTCAGGTAAGTACCGCCGCGCCAGTCGTACCAGGCCACGTACGCGCTACTCGTCGCTCCCTCCGGCATGGTGATGTCGCCATCAGCCCCGACTCGCACTGCGGCGATGGGGCGAGATTCGCTGCCCGGGGGGCCGGAAACCAGATAGAGCAGTCCGTCGTGAGCGAATGGGGTGGGGATGGGCATGGGCGCCATGTTCCCCATCCGCCACAGCTCGTCGCCGTCCAGGTCGTAGCTGATCGCGGTTGTCGGCCCGATCGTCACCAGCTCGGTGCGCAGTTCGTTTTCCCAAACCAGAGGTGACGACCAACCGGACTGGTGGTTGTCGCCGAGCCCGACACGCGGTGTGCGCCAGAGCTCGCGGCCGTCGTGCTTGTCGAAGGCGGCGACGAAGCTCGCCTCGTTGTTGTCGTTGAGGATGTAGATGTTGTCGCCGTGCAGCGCCGGCGAGGCGCCGCCACCCAGCTCGAGGAAAACCGGGTACGCCATCAGCGGCGTGGCCCATAGGCGATTGCCATCGAAGTCGTAGGCGTACAGCCCTTGATGGGCGAAGTAAGCGTAGACAGCCTCGCCGTCGGTTACCGGGGTCTCGGAGGCGAAGCTGTTCTTGAGATGTCGCCCGACGGCCGGGTTACCCCCGTAGAGGGTACGCTCCCAGAGCAGCTCGCCGCTCTCGAGATCAACGCAGTAGAGCATCAGCCTGATCGAGATCTGGTCGCGAAACTCCGTGTCGCGGGCGTCGGCGATCAGCTCGGCCTCCGCCATTGTGAGCCCCTGGGCGCGCAGCTCGGCGATGTAGTCGTTGCCGAAGTCGACGCCCGTCCGCGGCTGCTTCATGGGCTGCTCGCTAGTGGCCGCGGTGAGAAACACCCGACTCCCCCAGACGATCGGTGAAGACCAGCCGGTGCCCGGAATCTCGGCGCTCCATTCCACGTTCTGGGTTCTCGACCACCACTCCGGCAGATCGGGATGGTCGGCCACCGGAATGCCGGTCGGCCCCCGGAAGTGGGGCCAGTTATCATCCTCCGACTGGAGGCCGCCACCGCAGGCGATGGCGATCAGGCAAAGAGCCATCGCCCTGAGCAATGCGATCGTGCGACGTCTTGATCGCCACGTCATGAGGGCCTGCGGCGTTCGGAAAAGGAATCAGAACAGTGGATGACCTGGATGTCCGCTAATTCTACCGGGAGCCACAGAGAGCTCGCGAGCCAGCCCGTTTGGTTTGTCAGCACCCCGCTACCGAGACATGACGTGATACTAACGGTGAGTTCTTGCCCGTCTGCGTCCACCATCCGATAGAGGTACGCCGTGAACCGGACCATCGCCATGATCTCTTGCCTGTTCGCTGTCTTGGCGGTTGCACCCCCGAGGGTTGCTCAGCAGCTCGACCGCACGGCGCGTTTGATGGAGGAGCTTACCAACGCTCCCGGGCCCTCGGGATTCGAAGGGCCGGTGCGGAAGATCGTCGTACGCGAGCTCGAGGAGCTCAACGCGACGATCGAATACGACGGACTCGGTTCCGTCATCGCCACCCTGCCCGGCACCACCGAGGGGCCGCGCATCATGGTCACGGCACACCTCGATGAGGTCGGCCTGATGGTGCAGCACGTGCGCCCCGACGGGTTCATCAAGTTCAAGTTGCTGGGCGGCTGGCTCAGGCAGGCACTCCCGGACCAGCGTTGGGTCATCGTCGGAGCCAACGGTCCGGTGCTGGCGATAAGCGGCCTGCGTACAGTCCACGTAACGCTGCAGAGCGAGCGTAGCCAGGTCTGGCCCCTGGAGCAGATCTTTCTGGACGTGGGGGCGCGATCGGCCGATGAGGTGGCGGCGATGGGAATCCGCCCGGGAGATCCGATCGCTCCCTGGAGTCCCTTCACGGTGCTTCCCAATGAGCGCTACGCAGCCAAGGCCTGGGACGATCGGGTTGGCCTTGCGGTGATGCTAGAAGCGGCGCGCCGTATTAGCGAGCAGGGGATCGTGTTGCCCAACCGCGTGGCCTGGGTGGCGACCGTGCAAGAAGAGATCGGCCTGCGCGGGGCGCAGACATCGGTACGCATCGCCGATCCGGACCTTGGCATATCGATCGAGGCGGGGGTCTCCGCGGACTACCCGGGCTCGAGACCGGAGCAGGCGCAGGAGAGACTCGGCGGCGGGCCCGGTATGTTCCTGCTCGACAGCTCGATGATCCCCAACCGGAAGCTGCGCGATTTCTTCTTTCAAGTTGCCGAAGAAGAGGGCCTCGACCTGCAAGCGGATGTGCTCACCGGTTACGGCGAAGACGGCGCCGAAATCCAGAAGTACGACACTGGACGGCCGTCGGTCAACATCACCGTACCGACGCGTTACCTGCACTCGCACAGTGGCATCATCCAGCGGAGCGATTTCGATCAGGCAGTCGACCTGCTGATCGCCGTGCTCACTCGGCTCGATGCGACTACGGTGGAGCGTCTCAGCGCGTTTTGACAGCGCCTGCCGCGGAGCGGCCGAGGGCGGTCAATAACCAGCGGCGATGCCGTCCTTGCGCGATTCAGTCGCTCCGTAGAAGACGCCGGTGGCGAGGTCGCGGCGAATGCCTTGATAGCCACCGTACCCACCGGCGCTCACCTCCACCGCATGTCCCATGGCCTCCAACTTGGCGATCGTCTCTGTGGAATAACCGAACTCCAGATTCACCGAGCCGCCGTCGGTCATCATCTCGCCGGTCGGCTGGGAAGATCCCGAATGGCGCAGGCGCGGCGCGTCTCCCGCCTCCTGTACGTTCATGCCGAAGTCGATTATGTTCACCAGGATCTGCACATGCCCTTGTGGCTGCATGGCGCCACCCATGACGCCAAAGCTGAAGTAGGCGTCGCCGTCCTTGGTAACCATCGCCGGAATGATGGTGTGGAAGGGTCGCTTGCCGGGCTCGTAGGTGTTCAGGTGCCCTTCCTTCAGGTTGAAGAGGGCGCCCCTGTTCTGAAGCTGAAAACCCAGGCCCAAGGGCGTCATGCCGGACCCCAGTCCGGAGTAGTTGCTCTGGATCAACGACACCATGTTGCCTTCACCATCGGCGACCGTCATATAGATGGTGTCGCCGTCCTCGAGAATCGGGTCGCCGACCTCGTAGGCGGTTGCGCCATGGTGCATGTCGATGAGCTCGCGCCGCTGCGCTCCGTACTCCTTCGAGATCAGCCAGTCGACGGGGATGTCGTTGAAGTCGGGATCGGCGTAGAACTTGGCGCGATCTTCGTAGGCGAGCTTCTTGGCCTCGATCAGCAGGTGCAGGTAGTCGGGGCTGCCGAAGCCCATCGATGCGATGTCGAAGCCCTCGAGGATGTTGAGCATCTGCAGCGCCGCAATCCCCTGACCGTTGGGCGGTAGCTCCCACACCGTGTAGCCCCGGTAGGTGGTCGAAACCGGCTCTACCCAGTTGCCCTCGTGAGCGGCGAGGTCTTCGTAGGATAGGAATCCGCCGAGCTCTTCCATGTACTGGTCGATGCTTCGAGCAATGTCACCCTTGTAGAAGGCGTCACGCCCCTCGCGGCCGATGGTCTCGAGCGTGTTGCCGAGGGCAGGGTTCTTGAAGATCTCGCCGGCTCCTGGCGTCTTGCCACCCGGCATGTAGATCTCCTTGAAGCCTGGATACTGCTGGCGCGATCGGGCCCCACCCCGCCAGCCATTGGCGATGACCTCGGTAACGGCGAATCCATCGCGCGCATAGTCGACCGCCGGCTGCAGCAGTTCACTGATCGGCAAGCGACCGTAGCGCTCATGGATCTGAAACCAACCGTCGACCGCGCCGGGCACCGATACCGCTAGGGGTCCGAGCACCGGGATGCTCTCGAGCTGCTGGCGTCGAAACTCATCGAGTGTCAGCGACTCGGGTGATCGGCCGCTGCCGTTGAAGCCGGCGACGCGCTTGTTCTCGCTGTCCCAGATGATGACGAACAGATCGCCGCCGATGCCGTTGCCGGTGGGCTCCACGAGACCGAGCACCGCGTTCGCCGCAATCGCTGCGTCGACGGCGTGGCCGCCGCGCCTGAGAATGTCGAGCGCGGTCATGGTGGCGAGGGGTTGACTGGTAGCCGCCATTCCACGCGTTCCCATCGCCACGGAGCGTGTAGCGAAGTTCTTGCCCATGCCACGGTTCTGCGCGTAGTTGTGTGGTGGCGAGAGGAGGCTCACGGCCACAACCGCGAAGAACGCCGTGGTGATCATTGACTTCCCTTTGAATCGGGTCATGGTGGCCTCATCAGGTGGGGGATGGATCGCTCATCGCCAAGCAAAGCAGCACGGGCACATGGTCGTCGGTAGAGTGTACGATCGGAATCGTGAGAAACGTATCCGTACCGATCCTCGCGATCTGTTCGCTCGCTGCCTGCACGCTGTCGTGTAGCGCGACGCGCCAGGAAACCGGCCCGCCGATCGTGCAGCCCGGCGAGCCCGGCGAGCCCAGCCGCGTCATCGGTGCCGACGCTGCCGTCGACCTGTCGAAGGTTCAGCACACGGCGGCGGACGTGCGCTTCATGCAGGGCATGATCGGCCATCATGCGCAGGCTCTGGAGATGGCTGCGCTGGTGCCGACGCGGAGCAGCCGCGAGGAGATGCCGTTGCTGGCCCTGCGGATCGAGTTGTCGCAGGAAGATGAGATCAAGATGATGGAGCGCTGGCTGGAGGTTCGCGGCGAGGAAGGCCCGAGCGTTTATCATCACCATGAGCCCGGCGTGATGCTGATGCCCGGCATGCTCACAACCGAGCAGATGAGTCGCCTCGGGGAGGCGACGGGCACGACGTTCGACGGGCTCTTTCTCGAGTTCATGATCCAGCATCACGGGGGTGCCTTGATCATGGTCGATGACCTTCTTTCAACCGCCGGCGCCGGTCAGGAGTCGAACATTGCTGCCTTCACTGCCGATGTCGTGGCCGACCAGCGCGCCGAGATGGATCGGATGGGCGCCATGCTCAACACAATGCTCGAGGAGCCACAACGATGAAGATCGTTTCCACAGCAGTCCTGTGCCTGACCGTCGCGTTGCCTCTGTTCGGAGCGCCGAGCTCCCAGCAGCGACCTTCCACCGCCGATCCGCGCGTCGGCCTGGCACCTGGCTTCCGTGATGCCGGGGTGGCGGCGAGCAACATGGAGCTGGTCACCACCCTGCCGAAGCCCGAGGGCTTCTACGATCCCGAGGCTCCAGCCGGTCGCCCCAGGCGGCCACGAACTCCGCCCGCAACACCAGCGGCCGATGCCGCAGAGCCGGCGCCGGCGGCCTCCGAACAACCTCAGCCGGCAGCCCTGGCGCCCCCCCGCCCGGGGAGCGGCCTGAGCTTTTCGAACACCGACCTGGCGTTCAGCGGTGAGCACCTGTTCATGGGCAACTACCATGGCTTCAACATCTACAGCGTCGAGGACGCCGAGCGCGCCGAGCTCCTCTCTTCCATCGTGTGTCCTGGCGGCCAGGGAGATCTGTCGGTTTACGGCGACCTTCTCTTCATGTCTGTGCAGGACACGCGGGCACGCCTCGACTGCGGTACCCAGGGCGTCGAGGATCCGGTCAGCGCCGAACGCTTCCGCGGTGTTCGCATCTTCGACATCAGCAATTTGAGGAACCCGCTTCAGTTAGCCGCGGTGCAAACCTGCCGCGGGTCACATACCCACACCCTGGTGGTCGATCCCCACGACAATGACAACGTCTACGTGTACGCCTCGGGCACCGGTTCGATCCGGTCAGGTGATGAGCTTGCAGGCTGCTCCGGCCCCGATCCCGACGCTGATCCGGACGCTGCGGAAAATGACCCCGCGGACGATCCCGATACCGCGCTCTTCAGCATCGACGTCATTCAAGTGCCTCTCGATGCGCCCGAGGACGCCCGCATCGTCAACCGGCCGCGTATCTTTGCCGACCCGGAGACCGGTGCCATCTCGGGGCTCTGGCAGGGCGGCGACCACGGACGTGGGACGCAGAGCTCTCGAGAGACTCGGCAATGCCACGACATCACCACTTACCCGGAGATCGGCCTGGCCGCCGGCGCCTGCTCGGGCAACGGTATCCTGCTCGACATCTCTGACCCCGTGCACCCGGTCCGACTCGATCAGGTGGTCGACCAGAGCTTCGCCTTCTGGCATTCGGCGACGTTCAACAACGAGGGCACCAAGATCATCTTCACCGACGAATGGGGCGGAGGATCTCGCCCGCGCTGCCGGGCGATCGACCCACCGACATGGGGGGCGAACGCCATCTTCGACATCGTTGATGGCGAGATGAGCTTCAGGGGCTACTACAAGCTGCCGGCGCCGCAGACGGAACAGGAAAATTGCGTCGCTCACAACGGCTCGCTCATCCCGGTGCCGGGTCGCGACATCATGGTTCAGGGCTGGTACCAGGGCGGTCTCTCGGTGTTCGATTTCACCGACTCAGCTAACCCCGTAGAGATCGCCTTCTTCGACCGCGGTCCGGTCGATGCGGAGGAGCTCATCTCGGGCGGTTACTGGTCGGCCTACTGGTACAACGGCAACATCTACGGTGCCGAGATCGCCCGCGGGCTCGATGTCTTCCGGCTTACCCCGAGCGAGCACCTGTCGCAAAACGAGATCGACGCCGCCAGCCTGGCCTTGGCCGAGGAAACCAACGTGCAGCATCAGCAACGCTTCGGCTGGCAGCCGAGCCCGGTGTTGGCGCGCGCTTATCTCGACCAGCTCGAGCGCAGCAGCGGCATCCAGGCGGAGCGCCTCGCAGCCGTCAACCAGGCTCTCGGCCGCGCCGACCAGCTTGGTTCCGCCGGCGGTGAAGCGGCGACGGCCGTCGAGGAACTCGAAGCGCTGGCCGCCGAGTTGGAAGGCGACGCCGAAGACGCCGTGTACCACGATGGACCGCGCCTGCAGTCGCTGGCCGACACCCTGAGAGGCATAGCGACCAGCCTGCGTTGAGCTACGATCTCAGGCGGCAGATTGCTGTTTGATCCACTCTGCCAGCACGATCTTCATCAGCGACTGGTACGGTACGTCGCGGCGATTCGCCTCTCGTCTGAGCTCGTCCAGCAGCCAACTTGGTATGCGCATGGTGACTCTCGAGGTGGATGGCTTCAGAGCCGGGAATACCGCCGGCCGCGGTTTGCTGAAGTCGATGAACTGCTCGAGGCGATTCGCCTGGCTCTCGAGATACGCAGCCTCGTCAGGTTTCTTCGTCATCGTACCCATCTCCTGTACTTGCGCTTCGTCGTCCATGCGGTAATCGGTCTGATCCGCTCGTCACGAACAGTGAGCGTTCGACTGTTTCGCGGGGACGTCGGTGAGGAGGGGGCGCCGCCGGCGCCGGCATTGCGCTGGTGCCGTTTGAGTCGATCCGGTGGGAGACCTTGGAGATGGGTGGTCGGAATGTTGCCATGCTCGTTGCCATGGGACTGTTCCTGTTCGTCGGCGCCGTTACTCTCTGCGGCGTCAGCGTGCGCGAGAGTACGCTGGTGCCTGGTGTGGATGCGGATGTCGGGCGTCGACGACGCGGACACCTCACCGCCGCCGTGGCCACTATCTTCCTTGCCGTTATGCTTTGGGCGGGGTGGCACTGGTGGAGCGGCATTGACGCGGCATATCGGGCGGCCATCTTCGCGCCGCTACCGACCGTAGCGACGGTCGAACAGATCGCCGGGGCGGAGGCTCTCGAGCTCGAGATCACCGACCAGCGGTGGGTCGAGGGCGGCTGGTCACCACTGGTCCCCGACCACGGGAAGCTCATGCACATGTTCCTTGTGCGCGACGATCTCGGTGCCTTTGCCCACGTACACCCGGTAGCCGTCGACGGTTCCAGGTTCCGCCTGCAGATGCCGCCGTTGCCCAGAGGCAGCTACCGGCTCTACGCCGATATCGTTGTCGAAAGCGGCTTCAGCCAGACCCTGGTAAACCAGATCGAGCTGAAGCGGCCGGCTGCGGAGCTCGCCGAGTCGGGGGCCGACGGGGTCTTCGCGGATGTGCCGACGGTGGATCCTGACGACTCATGGACAGTGGGCCTCCACAGCGGTGACTCCGTAGTGTTCGACGACGGCACGGAGATCGAGTGGATGCGCCGCGCCGGACCCATCACTACCGGCGACGACCTCACGCTGGCGTTTCAGGTACGCGACGCCGCCGGCGCGCCTGCCGCGCTGGAGCCCTATATGGGCATGCTGTCGCACAGCGCCGTTACCCGCGAGGACGGTGAGGTCTTCGTTCACCTGCACCCGACCGGCAGCATCTCGATGGGTGCCCTCATGGTGGCGAGCCAGCGCCGCAACCTTGCCGCCGGCCACATCGACCGCCGAGAACCCGGTCGAGTGACCTTTCCCTACGCCTTTCCCCAGGCGGGGGGCTATCGCGTCTGGGTGCAGGTAAAACGCGACGGTCGCATCTACACTGCCGACTTCGAGCTGACGGTTCGCTAGGGCCGTCCGTCGTGTAGCCGAGCGGTGCGCTGGCGCGCGCCGCCTCCTTGATTCGAGAGGCTCATCGCCGTTTGGTTCCGACCAGCTGCTCGTAGGCTTGTTGTACCTGCTTGAATTTCTCGCCGGTCAGCTCCACCAGCTCGGGGCCGAGATGCTCTACGCGGTCCGGATGAAACTTGCGAGCCAGGTCGCGATAGGCGGCACGAACTTGCTCGTCGTTGGCGCTCGGCGGTAGCGCCAAGACCTTCAGCGCTTCGACTCGTGGAGACTGCTGCCTGCCGCGTGTGCGCCGGCCGCCGCTACGTGGCCCGCCTGGCGGGGAAGGAGGCCGATTGTCGCCGCGCCTCGGGCCGATCCCGAAGGCCCCGTCGAGGAACCGGAAGAACAGCCAGACCCCGACGAGCGAGATGAGTGCTCGCAATAGCATCGGTCAACAATACTCTTGCCGGAACTGGGTGGTCCGCCCTTGTATGAACAACGCGACCGATCTTCGACTCAACGGTCGATCTCGTAAGCATGGCCGGTCAGTTGCCAGCGCACCATCGACACCGGGATGACGCCCACGGTGGCGAACTCGTCCATGAAACGCTTCAGGGAGAACTCATTGCCGAGCTGGATGGCGCGCTCGGCCAGAAGCTGCTCGATCTCGATCTTGCCGATCAGGTAGCTGGTGCCGTAGCCGGGTTGCGTGAGGTAGAAGTGCTCCTCGCCCTGGATCGTATTGCCGTCGGCCGGCAGCCAGCCACGCGGCACCCATTCGGAGGCGAATTCGCTGGCCTCCTGATGGGTCCATTCCAGCCCGTGTTGCATCAGGCCGCCGAGGGCGCGGGCGGCGCGCTGCGCCAACAGGATCCAGATCAGCTCGCGAGCCCGCGGCTTATCGTCGAAGGCGCCGGCGTGCATCATCATCTCCTCCACACCGGTAGCCATTCCCTCCGAACGCCCGTCGTAAATATTGAACAGCGCCGGGACGCGTCGAACCGGGCTCTCGTGGGGTTCCTCGCGCATCCGCGCCAGGTCGAACCAGTGGTAGCCGTGCGTGCGCATGACCTCACCGTCTCGATACTCGATCTCGGAGAAGAAGCCGCGCAGGCCGTCCGCTCGCGTCGGTGGCGCGAACTGGCCGACCCGCTCGCGCAGCGCCTCATCCATGTAGTCGCGGATGGTGAGGATTTCTTCTTCTTCCAGGAACTCCATGTACTCGGTGACGGCTGTATTAAGCGCGGCGTCGTACTCCTCGGCGTTCTCGAACCGGGTCAGCGGCGGCAGATCGCGATTGCGGTTCTCCTCGAGACGCAGGCTGGCGTGGGCTCGCCAGAGCTCGCGGCGCATCAGCGTCACCTCTTCCTGCCAGGTATACGGAACGAGGTGGACGTTGTTCAGATACCAGGTGTAATTGTCCTTGCCGACACCGGATATCCCCGTTCTCGAGGGCAGCTCGTCCTCCAGCCACTCAGCAAAGCGATCGGTCGCGGCAATCGCTTCGACGATGGCCGCGGTGAGCGGCTCGCTGGTGCCGCTCACCTGTTGTCCGAAGCTCGCCAAGTTACGGCTCTGACCGCGGATCGACCCGATACCCAGGCGCCACAAGTCGTGGCCTGTGCCTACGAGGTTGAGGCGAGCCTGATCCAGCAGGGGCGGGATGACACGAACTCTCTCGGTCAACTCGGCAGCGTCGGTCGCGGAAAGCGGATAGTCGTAGGTCCACGTGTCGATCCAACCGTCGACCACGGGCCCTTCGTGCGCTGGCACATCGGATTCCGCTGGGAACAGCATCACGTAGAAGGCCGGGTTGTTGGCCCACGGCCGGCGCACTCGATGGTCGAAGTCGAGGCCGTTCATCTCCGCCTTGACCAGGCGCCAATCGATCTGTTGCTCGACCGGCCAGTCGACGACTTCTATGGTGTCGAGGCGCTGCTGGTACGCGTCGAGCTCGCGCTGCTGCCTGGCCATGGCGGCGGCAGTGTAGTTGGGAACTCCGTTCTCGACCCGCGGTACGGCGAACTGCCTCCACTCCTCAAACAGCGCCAGCAGTGCTCTGTAGCCACCCTGCGGGGCGGCGCTTGCCGGCATGGCCGCGCCGAGCACAAGAGCTGCAGTGAGTAGGGCGGGCGCGATGGCTGAACGAACAGAGCAGAACACGGCTCTCACAGTTACCTCCAGGTCCGTCTGCAGCGAGATGGGAAGCACCTTGGCTGGTGACGCATGATCAGGAAGGTCCCGGCCACAATTTCTTGATCTCGTCGTCACGACCGGTCATCTCCCACCGAATCAGCGACACCGGGATCACGCCTGCGGCATAGAACTCGTCCATGAACTCCTTGACGGTGAAATCGTCGCCGAGTTGTTGCGCCCGGTCGCGGAACAGCTTCATGAAATGGACCTTGCCGACGACCATCTGCGAGTGCCAGCCGACGTGCAGGAGAGTGGTCTGCATCTCGTTCCACAAATGCGGGCTGTCGTCGAGTAACTCGCCGTGCGGCGCGTTGGCGACGGCGTACTCCATCGCCTCCGTCAGGCTCCAATCGCCGTTGTGCATATACACGTCTGCGAGTGCCCGGACGGTCCGGAAAGCCGCCTGCTCGTACGCGACTTCTCGGCCTCTCCGGGGCCGCTCGTCGAGATAGCCCGCGTGCATCAGCAGTTCCTCGAAGGCGAACGCCAATCCCTCTAGCCGGGCGACGGCCATGTCGTAGGGCCCTTCGTGCTCGCGGGCGCCGCGGATCGGCCGATCGTCGTGCTGCGCCCTGAGCAGATCGAAGTGGTGCCCCACCATCTCGTGCGTCTCCTCCATGAGCGACTCGCGGTGCGAGAAGTTGAAGAAATAGTCGTGCCGCTCCGGCCACGGAGCGTTGGTCGCTCGTAATCGGTTTCGCTGGTAGCCGTCGACCACGAGGTAGTCCTGAGCTGTGAAGATCTCGTCGTCGCGGATGAAATTCATCACACGCTCGAGGGAGCTCATAACGCTGCGACGACGTTCCTCCTGCGAGGCTACGGGTATCAGCGGAGGAAGGTCGCGGTTCCGGTTCTCCTCGAGCTTCTGAAACGTTATGACGCGATTGTCCTCCAGCTCGACGATCGTCCGTATCTCCTCCCAGGTATAGGGGAACAGATAGACGTTCTTCATCAGCCAGTTGTAATCGTCGACGCCGACCCCGGCCGAGGCGGTCATCTGATTCAAGTTGGCCTCGAGCCAGCCGAGGAACCTGTTGATCGCGGCCTGCGCCTGTTGGGCGTCAGCCACCAGATCAGGATGGTGGTCCTCGAGCTGTGCGACGAAATCCTCCAGCGGATCATCGGCGTGCTCCAGCTCATGAATCGTGAGGATCGCGAGGTCACCCGGTATCTGGGACACGTTGCCGCCGCCGAGGTTTCTCTTCGCCTGCTCGAAGAACTCCGGAACAGCGCGTAGTCTGGCCCGAAACTCGGCAATGTGCTCACCGGACAGTGGCAGGCGCGGCAGTCGTCGCAGACCGCCTCGCGTGCGCGCGTAGAACGCCGGATCGCGCACCCAAGGTCGAAGAACCAGCAGCTCGAACTCCAGCCCGTTCATTTCCGCACGGACCAGGTGGTAGTCAATCTGATCGGAGATCGACCAGTTGCCGATGTCGATCGCGGCCAGACGCTGCTGGAAATCCTGCAGATCGCGCGCCTTGTTCTGCATGGCCGAGGCATAGTCGGATAGATCGCCGCGGTAGTCTTCCTGCGAAAACTCGCGAAACTCCTCGAAAAGACCCAGGAGATCTTCGGAGCTCCCTTCGTTCTGTCCTGAAACGTCGGAGCTCAGACCAGCAAGAAGAAGGGACAGCAGAACAACTCCTGGAACGGGCACGGGTTTCACGATTCCCTCCAATGGCTTTGAATGGCGATTCGATCGTCGGTGCGGGGGGGGGCGCGGAGAACGCATGAAGCTTGGCGACAAGCGAGGCTACTACGAGGCCCCACAGCAAGTTCTACTGGGAGTTGGAAAACGACGACGGAATTGACTGGAACGAAGCCTGGGCTCAACAAGACAGGAAGGAGGAGACCGAAAGGATGGGTGTTATCGGGAAAGTGGAGAGCCTCTGGCGCTATCCGGTGAAGAGCATGCGCGGCGAGGAGTTGGACGAGGCGTTCGTGGGGTTTTCCGGTGTCTACGGCGATCGCCTGTTCGCTTTTCACGCCTCCGACGGCGCCGCGGGATTTCCCTACATGACCGGCCGAGTGCTTGGTGAGATGCTCTGTTACCAGCCCCGTTTCCGTCACCCGGACGAGGCGACGAACCCTCCGAATCTGACTGAGGCCGCCAACATCACTCCCGGTATCAATCCCCTGTACGGCGACCAGGCGGACCTCATGGTCGATGTCGAGGTCCCGTCGGGAGACCTGCTCGCCATTGACCAGCCCGAGCTATTGGACATGCTCGGTACGGACTCACGTTCGATAACGTTGCTTCGGTCGGAACGGGCGATGACGGATTGTCGCCCGTTATCGATGTTCGGTATGCAGTCCCTACGTCAGCTTGGCGAGGAGATCGGAAGCAACCTCGACAAGCGGCGCTTTCGCGCCAATATCTATGTGGATTTCGAGGACGCCGAGGGGTTCTCCGAAGACGCGCTCGTGGGGCAGTCGCTGCAGATCGGACCCAAGGTGGTGATCTCGATTCTGGAGCGCGATCCACGCTGCAAGATGATCAGTCTGGATCCTGATACGGGGGAGCATTCGCCGGAGACCCTGGGACAGGTCTCCGCCGCCCACGAAGGCATGGCCGGAGTCTATGGGGCGGTACTCGTCGAGGGCATGATCCGCAACGGCGACGAAGTGGTGATCTGATCACTTGCCCGCTAGCTGTTCGACCGACCGGCTTGTCAACAACGGGAATGCCATGCGCGCCAACCCCGCACCGCCTCTTCGCTTCGCCGTACTCTCCTCGTTGTTGCTGACGCTCTCCATCGCTAGCGGTGCCCGAGCACAGCAGCTGTCGGAGCATGTCGTGGAGCGGATCCATTACCGCGAGATCGGCCCGACGCGCCAGGGGGGGCGCATCGTCGACCTGGCGGTTCCCGACCGCAGCAAGCAGCCATACACCTTCTACGTCGCGGCGGCGAACGGTGGCCTATGGAAAACCACCAACAACGGCCACACTTTCGCGCCCGTCTTCGACGACCAGAGCGTCATTGCCATGGGCGACGTCACGGTGGCTCCATCGGAGCCCGACATCGTCTGGGTCGGCACCGGGGAGCCCAACAACAGCACCACCGATCCGTATGCGTCGTACTGGGGCAACGGCGTCTACAAGTCGACGGATGGCGGTGCGAGCTGGGCGAACATGGGGCTGGGCGACACGCACCAGATCGGTCGCATCGTCGTTCATCCGCGCGACCCGGACGTCGTTTACGTGGCGGCGCTCGGCCATCTGTACTCCGACAACGCCGAGCGCGGCGTATTCAAGACCACGGACGGCGGTGCCAGCTGGACCCAGGTTCTGGACATCGCCGACGGCGACCGCCACGTCAGCGTGGTCGACCTGGTGATGAACCCGCAGGATCCGGAAGTGCTCTACGCGGCTGCGTGGGACCGCGCCGCCACCCCATGGATGTTCCGCCAGGGCGGCCCAGCGGGCGGCATCTACAAGACCACCGACGGGGGCGTCACCTGGGCCCGGCTGGATGGGCTGCCGGAAGGGGATATCGGCCGCATCGGCCTGACCCTCTCGCCGGACAGCCCCGAGATTCTCTACGCCAGCGTTCTGTTGCCGGGCGAGCCGGACGACCCCGAGGCGCCGGTGGAGCCGGAGCGCCAGTACGAGAACTGGGTCTATCGCACCGACGACGCTGGCGAGACGTGGCGACGCACACACCCCGAGCCGCTCGTGGGTGGCTCCTATTTCGGCCAGATCCGCGTCGACCCGAACGACCCGGAGCACGTCTATGTCCTCTCCTACGGCAACCAGCATTCGGTTGACGGCGGCCGAACCTGGAGCCTCGCCTTCCGCTGGGGCGGCGACAACCACGCCCTGTGGATCGACCCGAGCGATTCCCGACACATGCTGCTCGGTTACGACTACGGCATGGCGATCACCTACGACTCCGGCGACAACTGGTCTCACCCTGACGAGCTGCCGCTGGCCCAGTTCTATGGCATCTGCGTAGACATGGCGTATCCCTACAACGTCTACGGTGGAACGCAGGACTTCGGCACGTGGAAGGGTCCGAGCACCAAGAAGGGTCGCTTCCCGATTCGCCTCGAGGACTGGGAGCACATGCTCGGCGGCGACGGATACTTCTGCCAGGTCGATCCGACGAACAATCGATGGCTGTACGCCGAGTCGCAAAACGGCTCGCTGTCGAAAGTCGACATGAGGACGGGAAAGCGCAAGGGGATCCAGTATCGAGACGCCGATCTGCGCTTCAACTTCGATGCGCCGCTGCTCATCTCACCGCACAACAGCGACGTCATCTATCACGGCGCCAACGTGCTGCTGCGCTCTGTCTTCCAGGGTGAGAGCTGGGAGATCATCAGCCCCGATTTGACCACCAACGATCCAGAGCGGCGGGAAGTAGGACCGCTTGCCTACGGCACCCTCACCACGTTCGATGAATCACCGGTGCGGCAGGGGGTGATCTGGACCGGAAGCGATGACGGCAACGTGCAGCTCACCCGCGATGGCGGTGAGACCTGGAAGTTGCTCAACGACAACATCGTCGGCAACCCGGGTTACTGGGTCTCGAGCGTGGAGGCGTCCCACCACGACACCGGCACGGCGTATGTCGCCTACTTCGGCCGGCGGCGCGATGATTTTCGGCCGTTCCTGTACAAGACGACCGATTTCGGTGACACCTGGACGGAGATCATCGATGGACTGCCCGTCGACGAGCCCATCAACGTCGTGGTCGAGGACCACAGGAACCCGGACCTGCTGTTCGCCGGTAGCGAGAAGGCCGTGCATGTCAGCATCGATGGCGGTGCCCACTGGACGCGGATGCAGAACAACATGCCCAGCATCGGCGTGCACGACCTGGTGATTCACTCGCGTGAGAACGATCTCGTCGTCGGCACGCACGGACGCGGCTTCTTCATCGCCGACATTTCGGCGCTCCAGGAGATCACGCCGGAAGTGCTGGCACAGGACGCCTACCTGTTCGACATCGAGCCCGAGGTTCAGTGGGTCATGCCGTCACAGCGTGCGGTCAGCGCCCGTAACTTCGCCGGCGAGAACGAAACCTATGGGGTGGTCGTCAACTACTACCTTCGTGAGGCCGTCCCGGCCGGTGTGCGCCTGCGAATCTACGACGGCACCCGGCTGATCAACGAGCTCAGGGCCAGTGCAGTCGCTGGGCTCAACCGTGCCGTGTGGCCGATGACGTGGCGGCAACCTCGGGATCCTGAGGGGATCGCCCGGTGGGACCGGCGACAGCAGTTCGGCCAGCGCGACCCGCAGTTCTTCGACTACTACGACACGGTGGATTTCTACGGCGACCCCGACGACGAGGTCACCGCCGATGGCATGTCGATGCGTACCCGGGTCGACGATCCGGGCCCGGTCGAGCGCGACTACAGGTATTTCCGCGTTCAACCAGGCACCTATCGGATCGTCCTCGAGGTCGGCGGAGAGCAATTGCAGGCAGAGGCCGAAATCCTGGTGGACCACTGGTTCGATCGGCGCTGAATGCCGGTCGTTGATTACTGACGGAGCCCGCATGAGACAGAGGTCGAGCTGCTGCCTGAGCGCGATATTGCTATTGCTGAGCGCCGACTCCGCCTTCGCTCAACGCCAGCAGGTCGGCTTCACCAACGTCAACGACGCCGACCATATCCTGTCGATGCGCGAGCGGGCGCAGTACATGGACGAGATGGTGGAATGGAGGATCGAACACCTTCTCCCTGAGCTCATGGACAAGCACGGCATCGATCTGTGGCTCGTCATCGATCGCGAGAACAACAAGGACCCTGTCGCCAAGACGATTGGCGATCGGATGTTTCTCGGTCGGTTCACAGCCCTGTACCGGGGCGAAGCTGGCGTCGAGCGTCGTCGAGGTGGCTTCGATCGAATCAGGGAGCTCGTTGCCGAGCTCGACGCGCAAGCGATCGGTATCAACACATCGGCGCTGTGGAACAATGGCGATGGATTGACCGCGGCGTTGCACGCGCGGCTCATGGAGTCGCTGGGCGAGTACGGCGCGCGCGTTGTTTCCGCCGAGAGCCTGAGCAACGAGTGGCTCGAAACTAAGACCGCGCGTGAGCTCAGCGTCTATCGCCACGTGGCGGGAGTCACCCACGACATCATCTCGGAGGCCTTTTCCAATCGGGTGATCGTGCCTGATGTGACGACCGTGCAGGACGTAGCCTGGTACATCGAGCAGAGGATCGCCGATCTGGGCCTGATCGGATGGGCGTTCTCCGTGGTCGTTCAGCGTAGCGACGCCGATATCGAACGGTATGGAGATCCCGCCGAGCTGTTCTCTTTCGATGACCCTTCGAGTTGGGTCGACACCGAGATCATCATTCGGCGCGGCGATATTCTGCACAGCGACATCGGCACCGAGTATCTCGGTCTGAACACCGACAATCAGCAACACGTCTATGTGCTTCGCGCCGGAGAAACCGACGTGCCGGAAGGCCTCAAGCAAGCGCTACGAAACTCGAACCGGCTCCAGGACATCTTCTTGAGCGAGTTCCGCGAGGGCCGTTCGGGAAACGCGATTACGTCGGCAACGTTGGAACGAGCCCGGGCCGAGGGCCTCACACCGATGGTCTATACCCATCCGATCGGCTACCACCAGCACAGCGGTGGCACGATCATGGGCGCCGACAGCGACTACGCCCAGCACAATCCTCTGCCCAAGGCCGAGTACCCACTACACTACAACACGGTGTGGTCGATCGAGCTCGAGACGATCTCGCGGATCCCCGAGTGGGAGGGCAAAGAAGTGGAGATCGCGCTGGAGGAGCAGGGGGCGTTCACCGAGGCCGAAGGGGCCTATTTCGTCGACGGCAGGCAGACGAGCTGGCTCATCGTCCATTGAGATTCATCGCCCGGTGCTGACGACCAGGCAACGAAGCTGCCGAGCGAATGAGCATTCGGTGTTCTCCGTGGTATTCGCGATTGTCCCGAGCCCGAGTTCGCTCAGGGATTCGCGGCCTTCATCAGTGCGCCTGGCCCGTTTGTAGTTGCCAAAGGGCTGCGTAAAGCCCGTCTTGTCCGACCAACTCCTCGTGGGTTCCGCTCTCCACGATGCGCCCGTGATCGAGCACATGAATGGTGTCGGCATGGCGCACGGTCGACAAGCGATGCGCCACGATCAGCGTCGTGCGGCCCCGGGCAGCGCGGGCCAGAGAACGCTGAATAGCCGCTTCAGTCTCGTTGTCGACGGCCGATGTGGCCTCGTCGAGAACGAGGATCGCCGGGTCGCGGTAGAAGGCACGGGCCAAGGCGATGCGCTGTCGCTGGCCGCCGGACAGCTGGGTGCCACGCTCGCCTACCAGGCTCAGGTATTCGAGGGGTAGTGTCTGGATGAAATCGTGTACCTCGGCGGCGCGGGCGGCGGCTTCAACGGCCTCCATGTCGGGGGCGAGCTCCCCGTAGGCGATATTCTCGGCTACCGTGCCATCGGTCAGAAAGGGATCCTGGGCGACATAGCCGATCGCCTCGCGCAGCGACCGTGGGTCGTAGTGGGTGACGTCCGTTCCGTCGAGCAGGATGCTGCCGCGCGTCGCGTCGAGAAAGCGCATCAGCAGCTTCAGTACGGTGCTCTTGCCGCCCCCGGTGGCGCCGACGAGGGCTACGGTGGCACCGGCGGGGACATCGAAGTCGACGCCGCTGATCGCCGGCTTACCGTCATAGGCAAAGTGCAGGTCCTCGAAGCGAATCTCTGCCGTGGCCTCCGCCGGTACCAGAGTGTCGGGGCGAGTTGGGCTCGGTGTATCCAGCAGGTTCATGATGCGCGTCACCGAGGCCATGGCGCGGTTGTACAGGTCGGTCAGCTGGGCAAGGTCGGTGAGCGGCCAGAGCAGGCGTTGCGTGAGATAGACGAGCGCGGAGTAGCTGCCCACCCCGATGTCGCCACGCAGCGCCAGCATGCCGCCGTACAGCAGGGTGGCGATGAAACCCGACAGCACCGCCATGCGGATCACCGGATTGATGGCGGCGGCGAACCGAATGGCCTCGGCGTTGCGGGCGCGGAAGGCGTCGGAGGCGGAGCGCAGATGCTCCGCTTCGAACACCTCGGCGGTGTAGGCCTGGATGGTGGCCATGCCGAACAGGTTGTTGTTGAGGCGCGCCGACAGCGTCCCGGCGGCGTCACGTGCTGCCGAATAGCGCGGCGCCAGGCGTCGCTGAAACCAGAACGCACCGAAGATGATCAGAGGAATCGGCAAGAGAGCCATCATCGCCAGGTTGGCAGTGATCGCGAAGAACACTGCGCCCACCAGGATCGACGAGAAGAACACCTGGATCAGGCTGTTGGCGCCGGTGTTGAGAAAGCGCTCGACCTGATTGACGTCCTCGTTGAGCAGCGCCATGAGACGGCCGCTGCGCTCTTGCTCGATGAATGCCGGAGGCAACTGCTGAATGTGTGAGTAGGCGGCCTGGCGCAGCTCGTGCTGCAGATCCTGCGCCAGCCCGCGCCATTTGAGCGCGTACAGGTACTCGAAGAACGACTCGAGGGCCCACACCACAACCGTCAGCGCCACCAGCACCCACAGCTGCTGGACCGGGTCAGCGATCCCCTGCCGTGCCAGGAAGGAGTCGCGCTGGTTCACCACCACGTCAACGGCGACGCCGATCAGCAGTTCCGGCAATACATCGAAGAACTTGTTGAGCAGTGAATAAGCGGTGGCGAGGTAGGCGTCGCGTCGATAGGGCCGGGCAAAGCCGAAGAGCCGGCGAAGCGGGCTGAGCTCGGGCGCTCCGGGGTTGGTCATATAGGTTGAGCTCGCGATCGAAGAGCTGGCAGCATCGCGCTAGGTTGGCAGATTACGCTTCGGCAGCGTCGGGCTTCAACTCCGACGAGGGTTGCTTTGGCTGAGCTGTCTGCATGTGGGTCGGGCCGACGAACGTGAACGATGCCGGCGACACGTTTACCATGCAGCGGAGTCATCGCCTGAGCGATCGCCCGCTAACCTGGCGACGATCGGCCGCTAACCTCGCGACAACGGTGGCGCCGCGCTGCCGCGACAGGACCACGACCATGAAATCGTCCCGCCTGTTCTCCCGCGTCGCAGCCCTGCTGCTCACCCTCGCGCTGGCGCCAGTGGCGTGCGGGTCCCCGCAAGCGGTCGATCCCGAGGTCCTCGCCTGGCAGGAGCGCGCCGCCGAGATCACCATCATCCGCGACGACTGGGGCATTGCCCACGTCTACGGCGCCACCGATGCCGATGCGGTCTTCGGAATGATCTACGCGCAGGCCGAGGACGACTTCAACCGCATCGAGGTGAACTATCTCAACTCGATGGGCCGGTTGGCCGAGGCCGAGGGCGAGGCGGAGATCTACCGCGATCTGCGCATGAAGCTGTTCATCGATCTGGAGGAGATGGAGGCGCAGTACGAGGCGAGCCCGGACTGGCTGCGGGCGCTCATGGATGCGTGGGCCGACGGGCTCAACTACTTCCTGCACACGCATCCACAGGTGCGGCCGCGCGTCATCAGCCGCTTTGAGCCCTGGATGGCGCTGACCTTCAGCGAGGGCAGCATCGGCGGCGATATCGAGCGGGTCTCGCGGCGCGATCTCGAGGGCATGTACGGGTCCGCGACCGAAGCCGGGATCGATGGGACTCCCTCGGCGGATCTCCTCGCATCTTCGCCGCCCGCCGCCAGCGACGATGAGCTCTACGCCGAGCCTACTGGCTCCAACGGCTTTGCTATCGCCCCCGCCAACACCGTCAATGGCAGCGCTCTGCTGCTTATCAATCCTCATACGTCGTTCTATTTCCGCTCCGAGCTGCACATGGTGAGCGACGAGGGATTGAACGCCTACGGCGCCGTCACCTGGGGGCAGTTCTTCGTCTACCAGGGCTTCAACGAGAGCGCCGGCTGGATGCATACGTCTACCACCGCCGACAACATCGACGAGTACGCCTACGAGGTGAGCGTCCGTGACGATGGCGTTTACTACGCCTACGGCAACGAGGAGCGGCTCATGCGCGAAGCGGTCATCACGGTGCCCTACAGGGACGCCGGCGGCATGGCCGAGCGGCAGTTCACCGTCTACTACAGCCACCATGGGCCGATCGTCCGGACGCTGGACGGTCGCTGGGTCGCGGTGAGGCTGATGAACGAGCCGATGAGCGCGCTGACCCAGTCGTATACGCGCACCAAGGCGGCCAACTACGCGCAGTACAGACAGATCATGGAGCTGCACACCAACTCGTCGAACAACACGGTCTTTGCTGACGGCGACGGCAACATCGCCTACTTTCACTCCAACTTCGTGCCGATTCGCGACGCGCGCTTCGACTGGAGCGAGCCGGTCGATGGGAGCGATCCGGCCACCGAGTGGCAGGGCCTGACCCCGGTCGACGAGTCGCCGAATGCTCTCAACCCGCCTGGAGGCTGGATCCAGAACACCAACAACTGGCCCTATTCGGTGAGCGGCGACAGCAGCCCCAGGCAGCAGGACTACCCCTCCTACATGGACATGCGCGGCGAGAACGCACGCGGCCTCCATGCCTTGAGCGTGCTCGACGGCGTCACCGACTTCACCCTTGCCAGTCTCACTGCCGCTGCCTACGACAGCTACCTCACAGCCTTCGAGCCGTTGATTCCGGCGCTGCTGAGCGCTTACGACCAGACACCCGACGCCGAGCCGCTCAGGGGCGAGTTGGCCGAGCAGATCGAGACTCTGCGTGGTTGGGATCTGCGCTACGGCGTCGACTCGGTAGCCACCGCCCTGGCCATCTTCTGGGGTGAAGAGATCATGCGCGACGCGGCGTCCTCGGCTGGTGCCGCGGGCATGTCCGTGGCCGACTACATTGCTGCCCGAGCGGCTGCCCGGCAGCTCCTCGAGGCGCTAGCCGCGGCGTCGGATCGCCTCACCGAGGACTTCGGCTCCTGGCAGACCCCCTGGGGCGAGATCAACCGCTTCCAGCGCATTACCGGCGACATTGTCCAGCCGCACGATGACAACGCTCCCAGTATCCCGGTTGCCTTCGCCTCGTCGCGCTGGGGGTCGCTGGCCTCCTTCGGTGCCGGTCGCTTCAACACCAAGCGGCTCTACGGCACAGGCGGCAACAGCTTCGTCGCCGTCGTCGAGTTCGGTGATCGCCTGCAGGCGCGCGCCGTCACCGCAGGCGGCGAGAGCGGCGATCCGGCGTCACCGCACTTCGATGATCAGGCGGAGCGCTATGCCACCGGAGACCTGCGGCCGGTGTACTTCTACCGAGAGGACGTCGAGGCGAATCAGGAACGCCAGTACCACCCGGGGGAGTAGGGGCGCGTCGCGCCAGGCCCGCTACCTGTGTTTCGGATAGCGCCGCCTCGACCATGAGTTGCTGGAACCACAGCGCCGCCTGGCGCCCCCCGTACGAAGTGTTTGCTCGGACGGACGCCGCCGACTAGATTACGGTTTGCGATCATGAGCTTGTTGTCGGAGTCTTCCTTGGCCCGCGTGCCTCTCCCTCCTCTTGTCGGCCCGCCCGCTCACGGTACCGATGCCTGCTGACCCCTCGCCCGGCAGAGTCAGCTGGCGCGGCCCGCTGCCGCTGCTTGCTTTGCTGGCGCTGCTCTACGGCTTCTTCGTTGGCCTCGACCTCATGGGGCTGGCGTTCAAGCTGTTCGGGCGGGGCTTTGCGGAGATGCTCATCGAGCAGACCGCCAACCCGCTGGTCGGCCTGTTCGTAGGCGTCCTGGCCACCAGCCTGGTGCAGAGCTCGTCGACGACAACTTCGATGACCGTCGGCCTGGTAGCTGCCGGCGCCCTCACCGTCGAAGGCGCTATTCCCATCGTCATGGGAGCCAATATCGGCACGTCGATCACCAACACGCTGGTCTCGCTGGCCCACGTAACGCGACGTGAGGAGTTCGAGCGCGCCTTCGCCGGGGCCACCGTGCACGACTTCTTCAACCTACTTGCCGTGGCGATCCTGCTACCTGTGGAAATGGCGACCGGCTACCTGGCCCGGGTGGCCACCATTCTCGAACATGCCCTCGAGGGCACGGCTGGAATCAAGTTATTCGATCCGCTGCGCGCGGTCGTCCGTCCGGTGGCCGAAAGTGTGGTCAGTCTGGGGGGCGATTCGGGGATCATCGCCCTGATCATCGGCATAACGCTGCTCATGGCCTGTTTGAAGTTTCTCGTCGATCTCTTGAAGGTGCTCATGTCGGCGCGCGCCGAGCGTGTCCTGCATGCGACGCTGCTGCGCTCGACCGTCGCCGCCATGGCCGCCGGTGCGGCGATGACCGTGATGGTGCAGAGCAGCTCGATCACCACCTCGGTGATGATCCCGCTGGTCGGGGCGGGCATCGTGACGCTGGAGCAGATGTTCCCGCTTACCATTGGCGCCAACCTCGGCACCACGATCACGGCGATGCTGGCGGCGCTGGCCACCGGCAACCCGGCCGCCGTGACGGTGGCGTTTGCGCACGTCATGTTCAATGTGACGGCGACGCTGCTGATCTTCGTGCCACCACCCTTGCGGCGGATTCCGCTGATACTGGCGCGCTCGATGGGGCGCGTGGGGGGTCGCAACCGGTTGCTGGCGGCCGCCTACATCATAGTGGTCTTCTTCCTGGTGCCCCTGTCACTGTTGTTGATTAGTGGCACCCTGTAGCCGGAGAGAGCTGAGATGTTCAAGCGCCTGTTCGGAGCGCGAGCCCAATCAACGCTGATCGATGAAGCCTTCGAGACGGTCTCGGGGATGCTTACCCACGCCGCCGAGATGTACGACATCGCCATCGGGATGTTGCTCGACAATCAATCTGCGGAGGTCGACCTCGACACGCTCGACGATCGCATCGATGACGGGGAGCGTGAGGTGCGTCGGACGGTGCTCCAGCACCTCGCGGTCGATCCACGGCACGATCTGGTGGCCAGCCTGATCCTCGTGTCGATCATTCAGGACGCCGAGCGGATCGGCGACTTTGCGCGTGGGCTAGGCGATCTCGTGGAACTCAAGAAAGATCCACTCGAGGGTGAGTTCGCCGACGGCCTGCGCCAGATCGCTGAGCGGATCCGACCGAGCTTCGAGGCGTGTGCCGCAGCATTTGGCGATGACGACGCAAAGGGTGCCGGGCAGGTGATCGAGCACCACGTCGAGACCAAGATCGTTGTCAAAGATTACGTGGCCCGGCTAGCCGCCAGCGACCTGTCGGCCGATCCGGCAGTGGTCTACTCGAGCGCTGCGCGTATGCTCGGAAGGGTGAGCGCCCATCTCAGCAATATCGCCTCGTCGGTGGTGCAACCCTACGACCGCATACGTCACGGCGATGAGGAGATCTGATGCTTGACGACGATCCCGGGATCTAGTCCAGGCCGAAAGCCAGGATCACGTTTCCGGGCGCGTTGCCGAGAATCGCGTAGCCGGAGCCGACGTAGAGCATGCCGTCGACGATCGACGGCGCCGCTCCGCCGAAGCCACCGCCGAAACCCGTGACACCGTTTACGGTGTCGAACTCCCGCGCCGTGTCGAACTCCCAGAGGACGCCGCCGTCTTCGGTGGAGAACGAGCGCAGCACACCGCTACGTGAGCCGGTGAGCACCGCGCCAGAGATCGCAGTGGCTGCCGCCCAGTTGCCTGAGTGGCAGGTCATCTGCTCCTCCGGATTGGCGCAGTCGGTGGGTTTGGCCAGCTTTGTGTTCCAGACCCGCGAGCCGTCCTCGACGCGAAGCGCCGCGATGCTGCCGGTGCCGTCCGACTGTGGGACGGGCTTGAAGTAGTACTCGCCGTCGAAGGCGCCGCCAAAGCCGGCGTCGGTAGGTGCGAGCTCATCTCCCGACTGGGCTACCCACAGAACGGCTCCGCGGTTGTCCGGATCGATCGCCGTAACACGGCCGCTCTCCTGGCCCTGGATGAGGATGCGACGTCCGTTGCCCAGCCGGTGCAGCACCGGCGATCCCGACGGATCGTCGTCGGGGGTGTTGACGAAGCCGGGGCAGTTCAAGCGGCGCTCTTCAGGAGTGCTGCCGCAGCCACCGTCGTGTCGGTCGTTGGGCACCAGCTGCGTCCACCAGAGGCGCTCCCCGGTATCCATGTTGAAGGCCATGACCGATACGCAGGTGCCATCATCGAAGCCGATCGGATCATCGAAGAACTCCGAGATGTAGCAGGTACCTGTGGGCGAATAGAGCTTCCGATGTTCGAGGTCGAGGGTTGGCGCGTTCCATACTGCCGCACCTGACGGTCCATAGAGCTGCGTGCCGGCAGAGTTTTTCCGCAGCGGCCGCGGCCGCTGCGACATCGTGAAGGTCTTCCAGACCCGTTGCCCGGTGCCCAGTTCAAGCGCCGCGATGCTGCCCTGGAAAGTGCAGCATTCGTAGCTGATCTGCCTGGCGGGAATCTGCGCCCAGGATGAGACGCCAACATAGAGGAGGCCACCGGGCGAGGGGTCGAGCACCGGCGGGCCGGTGATCTTGGCGGCCGGGTGGTCGTCCGGCCTCACCGACCAGAGCTCCTCGCCGGTCTCGGCGTTGACCGCCGTGACATAGCCCATGTAGTCGCCGAACGCCGCGGCGTAGCGGACGCCGGGAACATCGGTCACCGCGCCGATGCTCACTGCTGTGCGCACCTGGCCAGGCGCCTGGTAGGACCAGTGCACGCAGCCGCTTTTGGCATCGAGCGCGTAGACGAACTGGTTGTCGCTACCGATGAACAGCGTCCCGCCGACGATGGTCGGCTGCGCCCACGCGGCCGAAGCGGCGCCCGGCAACGCGAAAGCCCATTTCAGCTTCAGCTGCGAGATCTGCGACCCGCTCAGGCCGGCTGCGTCGTGGGGTTGGAAGCGATGCGAGCGGGTCGGATCCGGGGTCCAGCCGTTCCAGCCCGGTTGCTGGAAGGGGTTGTCGAGTCGGAGCGGGCTGGCGCACGGGTTGCTCATCGCCGCTGCGGTGCGGTCGGCGACACCCCCGAAGGGCTTGCCGGTAACCAGCTCCGCCAGTGCCCCAAGCTGTTCCTCGCGGAGACCCTGAACGAACTCGACCATTGGGCCGGTGGTGACGGCGGCGAGGACGCGCTCCGGAGTCAGCTGCCGCAAGGTCTGGCGGCTCGGCGCCCGGTTGTCGGCTCCGCGGTTGTCGTGGCAGGTGGCGCAGCGCATCTCGTAGTCGAGCACCATGCTGGCCGGCGTAGCGGGCCCCGCCGGATTCCATCCTTGCGTCGAGGGCTCCGCCGACGCTTCGAGTGGCGGCATGGCCCCGAAGCCGGCGAGAACAACCAGCACTACGAGGGCGTTCGGGAGCAAAGCGCGTCGTTTCATTATGGTTCTCCGGGTAGAAGGCTTGCTCATTTTCGGCACCTGAGGCAGGGTCGTCAACCGACACGATCAAACAGCCAGCGCGCGAAGTTTCGTTTCTTCGAACCCGGACACCAACATGCCAGGCTTACTCTCTCACGCGGATCCAGATGGCCTCCTGGAGTACTCGGTAGTCTTCACCGACCGCTCGCTCAACCACATGTCGCAGACCTTCCAGGGGGTGATGACCGATATCTCCACGACGATGAAGACCGCCTACGGTGCCGACGCCGTGGTGGTGGTTCCCGGGGGCGGCACCATCGGGATGGAGGCGGTGGCACGGCAGTTCGCCGCCGGCAAGCGATGCTTGGTGATCCGCAACGGCTGGTTCAGCTTCCGCTGGTCGCAGATCTTCGAGATGGGCAGCATTCCGTCCAGCTGCACGGTGTTGAAAGCGCGCGCCGTCGATGACAGCGCGCAGCCGGCGTTCGTGCCCGCGCCGATCGAAGAAGTGATCGCGACGATTACGGAAGAGCAGCCTGATTTGGTCTTTGCTCCGCATGTTGAGACCTCCTCGGGAATGATCTTGCCCGACGACTACATCGAAGCGATGGCCGAGGCGGTGCATTCGGTGGGAGGCATGCTCGTTCTCGACTGCATTGCCTCAGGCGCGATATGGATCGACATGAGGAGGGCCGGTGTCGACGTGCTGATCAGCGCACCGCAGAAGGGCTGGAGCGGCTCTCCGTGCGCCGGCCTGGTGATGATGAGTGAGCTGGCGCGCCAGCGAGTCGAATCCACCACCAGCAGCAGCTTTTCCGTCGACCTGCGCAAGTGGCTCGAGATCATGCAGGCCTATGAGGGCGGTGGCCACGCGTACCACGCCACCATGCCGACCGATTCGCTGACGCGTTTTCGTGAGGCCATGCAGGAGACCGAGGCGTACGGGTTCGACAGAGTCCGGAGGGAGCAACAGGAGCTCGGTGACAAGGTGCGGGCCCTGTTGGTCGGCAAGGGTTTCCGGAGTGTCGCGGCCGAGGGGTTCCAGGCCCCCGGTGTGGTGGCCAGCTATACCGACGATAGCGAAATCCAGAACGGCAAGAAGTTCGCCGGGGCGGGGGTGCAGATCGCCGCTGGCGTTCCCCTGCGCTGCGACGAGCCGCAGCCGTTCAGCACGTTTCGCCTAGGACTGTTCGGTCTGGACAAGCTGCACAACATCGACCGTTCCGTTGCGGCGCTAGAACGTGCCCTGAGCCAGATTCTCTAGCTAGCAGGCTGCTAGGCTCGTGCTCGACGTTCTCGGTATCGTCGCCCCGGTTTTCGGCATCGTCCTGCTGGGCTTCGCCGCTGCGAAGCTGCGGATGCTCGATGCCGCCGCGGTGATCGGGCTGGTGGTGTTCGTCTTCCACTTCGCCATACCGGCGATGCTGTTTCGCAACCTGGCGGAGGCAGAGCTGCCGGGGGAGATCGAGTGGGGCTTCCTGCTGTCGTATTACGGAGGCGCGCTCGCCGTCTACGGACTCGGCATGTGCGTCGGGCGGTACTCGTTCCGCCGACCCCTGGCGATTCAGGCGACCTGCGGCATGGCGGCGGGTTTCTCCAACACCGTCCTGTTGGGGATTCCGCTGCTGCTGACGGTCCTGGGGCCGGAGGCTGCACTGGCCATCTTCATGCTGGTGTTGCTGCATTCGCCAACGCTCATGACGCTGACCATGGTCCTCGTCCGGATCGGGCGCGGTCGTGAAGTATCGGTGGGCGCCCAGCTGCGCGTCGTCCTCGGTGAGCTGATCCGCAACCCGATCATCCTGGCCCTGCTGGCGGGGCTGGCCGCGAACCTGTCTGAGCTCGTTTTGCCGGGGCCGGTGGAGACAATCGTGCAGATGCTCGGGGCGGCGGCGGCGCCGTGTGCTCTCTTCGCCATGGGGGCGTCGCTGGCGGCCTACCCGTTGGCCGGCGACGTTCTGTCAACCCTGCCACTGGTACTGCTGAAGCTCTTCGTTCACCCGCTGCTGGTCTGGGTGCTGGCGGTGCCGGTTCTCGGGCTGGAAGGGGTATGGGTGCCGGTTGCCGTGCTCATGGCTACCATGCCGACCGGTATCAACGTGTATCTCGTGGCGACGCGTTACGAAGCCGGCACAACCGTGGCCGCCCGCACCATCTTCCTGAGCACGGTGATCTCGCTGCTGACGATCTCGGCAGCACTGTACGTGTTTCAGAGCTGAGCTTCGCGGTCTCGGGGCGAGGCTAGCTACTCAGCTGCGGCTCGCGAGGAAGCGTCCTTTCGTCCCCGCGACGTAGCCGCACTAGAAAAGCCGTCGCTCGCAGCAGCAGGGCGGCGATCAGCAGGAATGTGATCAGCACGTTGAGCCACCGCTCGGCTATCAACCCGCGTTGTACAGCCGCCAGGGCGTAGTTGGCATTGGTCCTGAAGAAGACCCACCACAGCACGTACATGCCGAGCGTTTGCAGCAGTCGCCAGGCGCCTGGGCTGAGCCGGGCGCTGAATCGATCGAACGACGTCAGCGTCATTGCTATGACAACGACGAGGCCACCATAGGACTCCGCCCGGTCCAGAATCGATAGGCGGCTCCAGTAGACGCCGAGCTCGAAGCTGCCCAGCCAGACGATCGCCACCATGTTCAGCGCGAAGCCATAGGCGAAGGCGAGTCCGAGGTGCTTGCGGTTGTCCATCAACCAATCGCTAGCACGACCGGGCCACAGGGTGCCGAGAGCCGAGGCATAGAAAGCCGCCAAGAAGGGGAACGCGCAGGCGCGGATGGTCCAGCGGACCAGCCGACGTGCGGTTTCTTCATTCGCCTCGGCGCTGACAACTCCCCACACGGTGATGACGGTCAGGCTGGCCACCAAGGCCCAGAATAGCTTCCAGCGGTGCATGGCGTCCTGGCTAGCTTGCCCCGGCGGGCAGGTTGTCGGTCAGGTAGCGGGTCAACAGCCCAAACAGATGCCGCGTTGTGCCGGCGCCCTCGGAGATGCCGTGCGTGCGGTTCGGGTAGGCCATCATGCTGAACTGCTTGCCGGCGGATATGAGGCGGTTGATCAACGCCTCCGTGCCCTGGTAGTGGACGTTGTCGTCGCCGGTTCCGTGCACGATCAGCAAATTGCCCTGCAGGCCGTGCGCGTGGGTGATCGGTGAGCCCCGACGGTAGCCTTCCGGGTTGCCCTGCGGTGTTCCCATGTAGCGCTCCTGATAGATGGTGTCGTAGTAGCGCTGGTCGGGCACGGGTGCCACTGACATGCCGGTACTGTATATCTCGGGGTAGCGAAACATGGCGTTGAGCGTCATCGAGCCGCCGCCACTCCAACCCCAGATGCCGATGCGGTCAGCGTCGACGTAGGGGCGGGTAGCGATGATCTGCCGCACTGCGTCGGCCTGGTCCTGCGAGGCCAGCGTACCGATCTCGCCGTAGACGATCTTGCGCCAGTGGCGACCGCGTGGCGCCGGTGTGCCGCGGTTGTCGACGCTCACCACCAGGTAGCCGAGCTGGGCGACGTAGCGATGCCAGAGCATCCGAGATCCACCCCACCGGTCGAGCACCGTCTGGTCCCACGGCTCGCCGTAGACGAAGAAGAGCACCGGGTACCTGCGGGCGGGGTCGAAGTCGGGCGGGTACAGCACCCAGGCGTCGAGCTCGAGATCAGGCTTGGTCTGGACTCGGAAGAACTCCACCGGAGGCAGGTCGAGAGCCTCGACTTGCTGGCCTACAGCGGCGTTGTCTACCAGCACCCGCACCGAGGCGTGCTCCGGCAACGAGATCAACTCCACTTGCGGCGGCGTGGAAAAGCTTGACCACGTGTGGAACGCCCAACGGCCTCCTGGGGCGATGTCGTACGCGTGGTCGCCGCCGGCATCTAGCGGAGTCAGGGCCTCCGCGATCGGGTCGAGCCCATCGGGCGTGAGGCTGGTGCGGTAAAGGAAACGCTGGGTCGGATCGGGAGTGGCCAGGTAGTAGAGCCAGCCGGTGGCTTCGTCGACGCGCACGACCCCGAGAATGTCGGCGCCGGCGGGCGTCAGCGGCGCCACCGAGCGTCCATCGCGCGACATCCGGTACACGCGGCGCCATCCGTCGCGCTCGCTCACCCAGGTGAACGCATTGCCGCCGTCGAGCCAGTGCAGGTCGTCGCGCACGTCGACCCACGCCTCGTCGGTCTCGACCAGTACCTCGAGAACCTCGCCGCTACGTGTGTTCGCCATGTATACGGTGTTCTCGTTCTGGCGCCGATTCAGGTATTGAACCGCGAGCTGCGTCGAGCTCGCCGCCCATTCCATGCGCGCGATGTAGTTGTCGCGCGGCGAGCCAGGCAACACGACCCATACCGTTTCGCCGCCGCCGGCCGGAATGATCCCGAGTCGCGCCGCCGAGTTCACCTCCCCGGCCTTCGGGTAGGGGATCTCGGTGAGCACCGGATAGAGCTGGTCGGTGTTGTTCGTCAGCGTGAACTTGCGCACCAGCGACTGGTCGAGTTGCCAGAAGCCAATGTGGGCGCCGTCGGGACTCCAGCGAAACCCGTCGCGTAGGCCGAGCTCCTCTTCGTAGACCCAGTCGAATGTCCCGTTGATGATTGTGTCGGACCCGTCGTGCGTCAGCCGCGTCACAACGTCGTTGCGCAGGTCGTGCATGAACAGGTTGTTGTCCATGACGTAGGCGACGCGGCTGGAGTCGGGCGAGAATTTGGCGAACATCTGGCTCGCTTCGCGCCCCTGGCCGCCGATCTTGCGCAGGTCACCCGAATCCAGGTCGAGCACCCAGTAGTCGCCGCGGGTGTTGGTGCGCCAGACGCGCTGCGAGTTGGTGAAGATGATCAGCAGGCGCCCGTCGGGCGACCAGTCGTAGTCGTCGATCAATAACGCTCGTTCACGGTTGAACTCCGGAATGAGGCGCTCGGCGCCCACTAGCACCTGGCGCTCGCCGCTCGCGGCGTCGTACTGCACGATGTCCTGGGCGTTTGGCACCCGTGCGGATGGCTCGACGGTCGTGTAGTTGTCGCCGTCCAGCCAGCGCGCCGGACCGAAGGCGTGGACCCGGTAGGAGCTACTCGAGAAGATGGAGTCGAGCGTCAAATCCGACTGGCCGGGAGATGCTCGATTCGTGGCGAGGCTCGCCGTGGCGATCAGCGACGCGGCCAGAACGCCTGCGGTGAGCCAACTAGGACGACGGGGGGACATGCGGATGTCCTCAGTAGATGGGCGGCAACGACCTCTTCTACAGGCACTATTTGTACTGGCGTAACACTAGGGTTCGCCTGGGTAGGAGGTCCTTAGCCAGGCACGCCAGCTGGCGATTGCCTCACGTTGCTCGTTGGGGGTCCGCATC
>Ga0315339_1000131_pt1 | contig 116077 bp, 111 predicted proteins | sample ASW17metaG_FD_204514 | JGI IMG/M metagenome (GOLD analysis project Ga0315339, IMG submission 204514) | Ammonia-oxidizing marine archaeal communities from Pacific Ocean, United States - ASW #17 | ecosystem: Environmental > Aquatic > Marine > Oceanic | place: USA: California | collected 2016-12-05
ATCAAGAAAAGGACCATCGCGAAGCGTCGGTTGCACTATCAGCGACACGCCGCGTAAACTGAAAATGAGGAACAAAACGCTCCATTAGATAAACCCTACGTCTGTTCCATTTGTTTGACGACGGACACCCATACATACAAAGAGGACACTAATTTTTTGGTCGATTCCGACATTCAATACACCTGAGTGGTGAAGGAAGTGGGATGGCACCCCTAATCAATCAAAGGGTGAAACACTCAACGCACAGAATAGAGGTACTCGGTTACAAAAACCTTCTATAGAATACGCGCCATGATTGCACCGCGTTCCATTCTAATCATTGCCGGCCTGTTGCTGACTGTGTCCATGTTACCGCGACAGGCGGCAGCACATGGAAGCGTTTCGCCCGACTCGGATCTCTGCATCATTCAGATCGGCTACTACCGCGCTCATTTCAAAATCTACCTCCCGTCGGAGAAAGGTCATCAGGAATACTGCGAAGACATCCCACAAACAGGTAGCGCGACCTTCATCATGGAATACCTGCACAGTGGACTTGGAGACGTAGCGATCGATTTCAGAGTAATCGAAAACGTAACCGGGAAAGGCGTTTTCACCGTTCTGGAGGACATCCAGGAAATCGAACGCATCGACGACGTCACATTGTTTCACCACCCTGCAAGCGTTCAGCCGGATGTATTTACCTACCTGCACCCATTTAACAAACAAGGTGAATTTGTCGGCATCGTTACCGTTCGCCAACCAGAGACCGACGAGATCTATACCGCGGTCTTTCCTTTCGAAGTTGGCTTCGCCGGTGTTCCCGTTTGGGCATGGTTCATTCTCGGCGCCGTTATCCTACAAATAAATTTCCTGTGGATGAATGGCAACTTAGCGCGTTGGCGAGATAAAAGAAGACAGGCAACCGTCGGGGCGGCTCATGCGTAGTTCGACATTCATCTTGTCGCTCCTGCTAATAACCGCGAGCGCGATCACGCCCGCGGAAGAAAACGATTCTGAACGATGGAAAACCCGGTCGGGCTACTACTGGGTCAGTTTCACAAGTGATCTCGAGCCGCTCGAGATCAACAGAATTCATCGCTGGGTATTTCACATTGAAGACGAGTCTGGCGCCGTCATCGATAATGCTGAAATATCGTTGCTCGGCGGGATGCCAGAACACAATCATGGTTTGCCAACAATCCCCCACATGACAGAGTCCCTCGGCAATGGTGACTACAGTGTTAAAGGCATGCGTTTTCACATGAACGGCTACTGGGAATTGACCGTTACCGTCGACGTCAGTGGTCGTCGAGACACCGTCGTCATTCCACTGACAATTTCGTGAAATCCACTACTTCCAAAACGATCGCTTTCGTAGCGATACTCCTGATGAGCATCGCGTGGTGGGAATTCGGGCCGAGAACGCCCGACTCCTGGACCGAGGCGGAGCTTATTGAAATCCGATCACTGTCATTACAACGCCTCCCGGAATTGCCAGCTGATCCTTCTAACGGTGTTGCAGATAATCCACGCGCGGCGAGCTTAGGCCACAAGTTATTTTTTGATGCGAGGCTTAGCGCAAATGGCGCGGTGTCTTGTGCGACCTGCCACAAACCGGAGCAGCGATTCACGGATGGTCTCGCAAAAGGACGCGGCATCGCATTATCGCAACGCAATACCAGAAGCATCGTGGGCACTGCCTACAGCCCTTGGCAATATTGGGATGGCCGTAAAGATAGTCAGTGGTCGCAAGCGCTTTCTCCACTGGAGGATCCGGCAGAGCATGGCAGTAATCGGTTGGAGCTAGCTCGACTATTAGCGACCGACGTGAGTCTTAAGACCGAGTACGAGGCAATTTTCGGCCCATTGCCAAACTTTACGGACACAACGCGGTTTCCAGACAGCGCGTCACCGATTGGCAGTGAGGAATTGGGTACCGCGTGGGAGTCGATGATCGACTCTGACAGAGGCATCGTAAACACTGCATTTGCTAATTTAGGTAAGGCGATAGCTGCCTACGAGAGAATGCTGCAACCGGGTCCGACACGCTTCGATAACTACGTCGCCGAAATCGAGCAAGGGTTAGACAGTTCGTCGCTATCCGATGAGGAAATTATCGGGCTACAACTATTTGTTAGTGACGCTCGATGTACCGAATGTCACAACGGCCCACTATTCACAAACAATGAATTTCACAATACTGGTGTATTGTCTTTTCCGGGTGATCACCCGGATAGAGGCCGCATTGACGGTCTGAAACAACTGCTGGCCGATCCTTTTAATTGTAAAGGCCAGTACAGCAATGACCCGTTGCATCAGTGTGACGAACTGACCTACGTTCGAACCGGCATTGAATTGATCGGTGCTACGCGAACACCCTCGTTACGGAATTTAGGTGGGACGGCCCCGTACTCTCACAAGGGCCAACACGCAACACTCGCCGAAGTTATCGACTTATACAATCGAGCTCCACTTGCCATGATCGGTCACAATGAGGTCGAGGAAAAACTAGGCCTAAGTCGCCGCGAACGAAAACAGCTGGAGGCGTTCTTAATTGCATTGGATGCGCCGATTGCTGCCGACCCGAAGTGGCTTAAGGCGCCGGAGTAAAAGCAGATTCTTCAACCGATGCAAAATGTAATGAATTTACATTGGAATTCGATACTGACTCACTTGTGATTGACCAGCTGCTTTTCGGCTTCGCGCAAATCGTCTTCTGTGTCGACTCCCGGGCCCGGACGGACGTCTGGTATGCCGACTTTGATTTTAAGTCCAAGGCTTAACGCCCGCAGTTGCTCCAGCTGTTCCGCAATCTCAAGTTTGGATTGTTCTGCCGCCACGATTTTCTGCAACACATTATTCCGGTAAGCGTAGATTCCATGATGATGTAGCGCGGAGCTTTTAGCTAAATCATCCGTTGCGCCTGAGCGCGAGAACGGAATCGCTGCCCGACTGAAATACATCGCAAAGCCATCATCATCAATAACCACCTTCACGACGTTAGGATTGTCGAAATCCCTCTTCGATCGCAATGGCGATGCGAGTGTTGCAACGTCGGCCCGTTCGTCATCCAACAGCGCAGCGCATTGATCGATGAGTTGCGCCGGCATTAGGGGCTCGTCACCTTGAAGATTGACAATGACTTTTTCGTCCGCCCATCCTTTCGCAAAAGCGACTTCGGCAAGACGATCGGTCCCGGACTTGTGTTCTGCTGAAGTCATACAAACTTTGGCGCCGAATGATTCGGCCACCTCTGCGATGCGATCATCATCCGTTGCTATGACGACCTCAACCGCACCACTTTCAATACCTCTTTCATGCACATGCAGCAACATCGGCTTTCCGCCGATTTCGCGCAGTGGCTTTCCGGGCAGCCGCTCAGATGCGTAGCGTGACGGAATCACTATGACGAATTCACTCATGCTCCGGCCCTTGCCTCTGAAATTTTCTGTGCGACCAATTCCAGCAGCAGCTCGCCTTCTATTCCTTCAAATTCAACATCGACCTCCACACACCAGCATTTTTCTGCTTCGGGAAAACGACACTTTACGGCGTCTTTGCTGGTCATGACGACGGGCAGGCCATCATCAAATTGAATGTCGTTCGCTGTAATCACGGCATGATCGGCGAGTGGATGCCGCCTAACAATCATCCCGAAAGATTCGAGAAGCTTGAAAAAACGCTCTGGATTGCCAATGCCGGCGACACCGTGAACCGTCTCTGCAGTAAAATCCGATATATCTCCAGTCTCCGATCGATCTAATCGCCGTATGGCCACGGGCTTCAAAGAAAAATGCAGGGGGTGACGATCCGAAGAACGATTTAAAATATCCGATGATTGCGTTGTACGTCGTTGCACGATGACCTTATCCACCATATCCAATCGAGTCGGATTTTCTCTTAAGGGACCCGCCGGCAATAAACGACCGTTGCCAAATCCGCGATGACCATCGATGACTGCAATTTCGCAGTTCCGCGCCAATTGGTAATGCTGCAAACCATCATCAGCAATGATTACGTCTGCGCCCAACTCGATTGCTTTTGACGCAGCTGCAACGCGGTTAGGATGAACGACGACACTACACTTGCTCTCACTTGCAAGAAGAATCGCCTCATCACCTACGACCAGTGGATCGCTATCCGGACGCGCCTCAACCGGGTGTGGTCCCACCTTGCCACGATAACCGCGACTCACGATACCGGGCGTCAATCCACGTTCTTTCAACTTTTTCGCAAGCCAAATGGTTAACGGAGTTTTCCCAGTCCCACCAACCGTCACATTACCAACCACCACGACTGGCGCGGCGACCGAAGTTGCGCGCAGAATCTGCCGCCGGTAGAGAAAACTGCGACAACTGCTTACCGCTAAATAGAGCCAGCTCAGTGGCACTAACAACCAAACCAACGGCGAGTCGCCATACCAAATTTTTGTTAGCGTGCTTTCGTCTGTGCTTGCCATAATTTTGTGGGCGCGGGTCAGCCTGGGGTCGACTCATTGCTAAATTGCATTCTATAGAGGGCCTCATAGTGCCCTTTAGTCTCAAGCAGCTCTTTATGGGTACCTGATTCAATAATGCTGCCTTGATCCAATACAATAATCTGATCTGCGTTCTCGACCGTAGAGAGTCGATGCGCGATCACCAATGTCGTTCTGTCGGCCATCAGCTGTTCTAACGCCTCCTGAATGCGACGTTCTGATTTTGTATCCAGCGACGAAGTCGCCTCATCGAGAATCAAAACAGGTGCGTTTTTGAGCAACGCTCGACCAATAGCAATACGCTGTCGCTGCCCACCCGACAGTAGAACGCCACGATCGCCAACATTAGTTTCGAATCCGTTCGGCATGTCTTTGACGAAATCGATAATGTGAGCGGCTTCTGCTGCCTGCAAAATTTGCGAGCGACTACAATGTCGCAACTGTCCGTAAGCCAGGTTCTTTTCGATTGAGTCATTGAACAATACAATGTCCTGGCTGACGAAACTGATGTGCGAACGCAGGTTGGACAGCTCATAGTCCTGGACCGGACGTCCGTCCAATAGAATTTCGCCAGCATCTGCATCGTAAAACCGCGGCAACAAACTCGCCAAAGTCGTTTTACCACTACCGGAATGACCTACGATCGCAATAGTTCTACCCGCCGCGATAATCAAAGATACATCTTTCAGAATGGTTGAATTGTCATCGTTGTAGCCGAAACTAACGTGTCGAAATTCGACATCGCCGCGAATACTTTCCGAACTATACGTACCGCTATTGACCTCATCGGGCTCATCAATGATTCCGAAAAGACTATCGCCAGCAGCAATTCCACGCTGCAAAACGGCATTGATATTGGTTATTCGCCGCAAGGGTTGCAGCATCAGCATCATCGCACCAAAAAACGACATGAACGTACCCGGACTCAAATTGCCGTTTAGTGATTCGATTCCTGCCGCATAAACCACGCCGGCAACACCAACGCCAAATATGATTTGGGTCATTGCAACACCCATCGCGCGCGAACGAATGAGTTTCAAATTCTGTTTGTGATTGCTGTCGTCAACTTCGATCAAGCGTTCCATTTCGTAGTCGTAACCACCAAATATTTTCACGACTCGATTTCCCGTTAAAACCTCGTCAGTGACTTGCGCCACCTCGCCGACAGTGTCTTGGATATGTCCACTGTAGCGACGAAAAGCCTTTCCCAGCAGGAGGATTAGGAGCGCAATTATTGGCAGCAATACAGCGACGAATAGAAACAGTCGTTCACTCTGATACAACATGAGCCCGATTGCAGCGATTACGGTTAGCAGGTCACGCACCATCACGGTAACCACTGTCGTCACGGATTCTGCGACCATTTCGACGTTGTACGTCATGCGTGACAGCATGGGGCCGGTCGAGTGCGTCTCAATGAATCTGGATGGCAATGTAAGGAACTTGCGAAAAACATCTCGGCGCAGATCACTGATGACTTTTCGGCCGATCCAACCTAAAGACCATTCAGTAGCAACGCCAGCCACACCCCTACAGACAAACACAGCGACAAACGCAAATGGAATCCATCGTGCCGTATCGAGATTGTGTGCGACCAGGGTATCGTCCATAAGGGGTTTGACGAGCGCGACCATGCTCAGCTCGACAACTGCGGTTGTCGCCATCGCGACGACCGCTATCAATCCGATGAGTTTATGCGGCAGCACATAGCGCCAAAGGCGAGCGTAAACTTCCCGCACGCGCGGATTAAGGTTACTGGCCATTAGCCCGTACTATCCATGAATACACTCGCGCCCTTGCTTGATCTTTGTTTACACACGATATTTTCCTCCCTCGGGAATACACCCTGATATTCCGCTCGGTCGGAAAATATCGTGTGTAAACAAATCTCTACCCAATCATCGCGGCGATTCATGGATAGTCCGGGCTAGGAATCAATGAAACCAGACGCCAATCCGATATGCAATCCCGAAATAGCCATCAGATGACTAGTGCCGGTTCTCGCATACAGATCCCACTGTGACGAGCTAATTTTATGCCGCGCGCCGACAGTAATGGCCATCAGCACAGCTGTTCCGTCATCGTCAGGCAAAACAGTGCCTATCCGAGCAACCAAACGCGCACGCAACGCACCGGAAAAACTGAGCAACTCGCCCTTGATTCGATAACTTCGCGCGAAATTGTCAACGTATCCAGTGGCGCCGATCCGTTCGCGAAAGAGCCACGCCTCGAAATCAAATCCACCCTGGTTAGACAACCCCCGTGGCCGTTTTAGCCGCACAGCGAGTCGCCACACCTCTCCTATCTTGGGCGCAACCTCAACTTCGTACCAGCTCAGACGAATGATTCTCGGCAGTTCCGGTCGATCCACTGGACGAACGAGGAAGCTTAAATTGCCGTTGTCTTGAACGGGGAAATTGTCTATTCGTACAGAAAATGTGATTTTTCGCCCAAGCCATTCAGGATCAAGTTTATCCGCGAGTTGAGCGCTTGCGGCATAACCCATCAAAGCGAACCCAAGCAACAAAAATCCGACCGGTCTACTGAAGGGCCGTAGCGCGAATACCAAGCCGCCAGTCAAGACAACAAACAGAACGACATCTGTGGGTAACTGTCGAAGGAACGTCAGCGAGAACACGCCAATAAGCGTACAAGTACACAGCAAGAGCATGTTCCGCTTCCTTGCGGTTTATCGATATGATGTCGATAAGAATAATCAGGGCTAACGACCAACCCATTCCATCAATCTAAGACATGAATAAAAACAAAGTCGCCAAGTAATGCCAAGACGCTTTATTCGAAAGTTTGCGGTGAAACGCGACAGTTTAAAAGGTCGTTGGTGGCTCGCACCGTTTGAACATCTATTGAGCGACCCTAATCTCTGGGCTATCCGCCGACGAACGGTCGTCCCCGCCTTCGCGTTAGGCTTGTTCGCCGCCTACTTACCCTTCCCTGGCCACATCATCATCGGTGCATTGCTGGCTATACCCTTGCGCGTCAATCTTCCGGTGGCTGCGCTCACGACACTGATAAACAATCCAGTGACCTTTGCTCCGATGTTCCTTGCCGCTTATGAGTTAGGGCGACAGCTGTTGAGATTGCCGCCTAGAGAGGTTGAATTCGAATTGTCGCTTGCGTGGTTATTCGACGGTTTCGCCTACATCTGGCAGCCACTTATGCTGGGTAGCATCTTGCTAGGCGCCATTCTTGCGCTGGTCGGATTCGTGACCTTGGATCTGATATGGCGAGCCTCAATCTGGGATTACCTAAAGAAACGGCGAGCCCGACGCAAAGCACGCGAGCTCTAGTCAGCGACGCGCAGCTTTCCCTCTTCCAACACCAAAATGCGATCCATTTGCGCGGCGATGGAATGATCATGAGTTACAACGACGAGACTGGTCTGCAATTCCTGGTTGAGCTCCAACATAAGTTGCAACACGTGGTGGCCGTTGCCCGCATCGAGATTACCTGTCGGTTCATCCGCTAATACTAATTTCGGTCGTGTAATTAAAGCGCGCGCCACTGCAGCACGTTGGCGCTCGCCACCGGATAACTCACCCGGCTTATGCTCGAGACGCTCGCCCAGCCCAACGCGTTCTAACAGGGCTGCCGACTGTTGCATTGCAATCGCCCGATTCTCGCGTCGGATCAGGAGCGGCATTGCGACGTTTTCCTGCGCAGTAAATTCCGGCAACAGATGATGAAATTGATAAATAAATCCTATGTACTGGTTACGCAGCGCACTTTTTGTCGCCTCAGTTAGATTGCGTATCGATTGACCGTTAATTTCTATCGCACCCGATGTTGGCTCATCCAGCCCACCCATAATTTGTAGCAAGGTCGTTTTTCCTGAACCGGACGAACCGATGATCGCCAATCGTTCCGCCGGACGAACGACCAGATCCGCTCCACTCAACACCTCCAGCGTCGAATCGCCTTCCCGAAAACGCCTTACGATCGCGCGGCATTCCAAGACGGCCGCTTGCTCTTCAGTCATAGCGAAGCGCCTCTGCAGGTAATGTCCGAGCGCCACGCCAAGCCGGATACAAAGTCGATAACAGCGCCAGCACCAATGCGATCGAACTAATTTGAAATACGTCCATGAAACGCAGCTCTGCGGGCAAGTCGCTTATAAAATAGACGTCAGCCGCGAGAAACTTAATGCCGAATACTGCTTCCATAAATTGCACGATCCCTTCCAAATTTAGCGCCAACACAATACCCAAGAGCGCGCCCGCAATCGTTCCTAAAACGCCGATGACAGTACCCTGAGTCACGAATATCCTCAAGATATCACTCGGCGTTGCACCAACGGTACGCAAAATTGCAATATCGGACTGCTTGTCTTTGACGACCATGACCAAAGTCGAAACTATATTGAAAGCCGCAACTGCGATCACCATTAGCAGAATTACGAACAATATCGATTTGGTAATTTGAATTGAACGAAAGAAATTTACGTTACGTCTGGTCCAGTCGCTGACCAATACACCACCACCGCCCTCAATCGCCGCTCGACGCACGATTTGTGGCGCGTCGAAAATATCTGTAACGGCAAGTCGTATACCGCTCACTTTCTTGCCCATTCGAAATAAACGTTGGGAATCACTTAGATTAATAAACGCCAAACGACGATCGAATTCATACATGCCAACCCGATAAATGCCAGACACAGTAAAGCGCTTGGTTCGAGGCAAAACGCCCGCGGGTGTCACAATTCCCTCCGCTAGCGTAACCGTAACTTTATCGCCCACTTCCGCTTTCAATTCAGCGGCCAGCTCAATGCCCAAAACAATATTGAACGCTCCAGCCTCGAGCGATTGCAGATCACCCTCCATCATTGTGTCGGGGATTCCCGAAACACGCGCCTCTAACTCCGGTTTAATGCCACGAAATTCCGCCCCGCTCAGCTGATATCCGAATACCAACAACCCCTGACCATCGACAAATGGCGCCGCCGCTGTTATATCATCTTGTCCTTCCGCAACTTCCGCCCATACCGACCAGTCATCGAGACCGACTTGCGGATTCTGAATGCTCGCGTGCCCAGTCATTGCCAATAAGCGATCTTTAAGTTCGCGTTCAAAACCATTGACGACCGAGAGAACAACAATCAGTACGGCAACCGCGATTGCTATGCCAAGCATAGAAATTGCGGAAATCAGAGAAATAAATCCGTTCTTACTGCCCGCACGCACGTAGCGTCGGCCAATCCAAAATTCGTATCGACCGCTCATTGCTTACTCATAACGAAGCGCGATTGCAGGGTCAACGTTCGCCGCCCGTCGAGCAGGATAAAGCGTTGCAAGAGACGTCAGAACAAATGCGGCTAGCGCGATCACGCCAACATCTTCAGCCTCGAGGATCGACGGAATGGCCGACACGTAATACACGTCCCCAGGCATTACCTGAAATCCGAAGGCACTTTCCAGCAGAGGCACGATCGTGGGTACAAAAGTCGCCAAGAGGACACCGAGCACCACACCTACAAATACTCCCAGCCAACCGATGGCCGCACCCTGAATAAAAAAGATCCGGACGACATTCGCCGGACCCATACCCAATGTGCGCAGAATGGCAATGTCATTTGTTTTATCGGTGACTACCATGACAAGACTGGCGACGATGTTAAATGCCGCCACACCGATAATCAGTGACAACAGCAATGACATCATCATTTTTTCCAATCGGATCGCACGGAAATAACTTTCGTTCTCGATTGTCCAATCGCTAGTCGAAAAATTACTGCCCAAGTGTTCTTGCAATGATGCCGATACAGCGGGGGCTGCCATAACGTCGTCTGTGAGAAAGCGAATCTGACTAACACGATCACCGAGCGACATTAGTCGCGCAGCATCGGCAACGTGTACCAGTGCCAATGATGCGTCGTGGTCCTGGACGCCTGCCTGAAATACACCCCGCACAATGAATCGCTCTAACTTCGGTTCCAACGACCCGTTTCCGTCAGGACGCGGTATTAGGAGCGTCACGCCGTCGTCGATTTTGACGCCCAACTCGAGCGCCAGATATTGGCCCAGAATAATATTACGACTGTCTGGCGCGAGTTCGTCGAGGTTTCCGGCAACAAAATTGACGCGTTTACCGGATACGGCTTTTTCCGCGACCGGATCCACCCCATACACCATAACGGCATTGAGTGAGCGACCAGTACGAACCATGCCTTCCATTTCAATCAGGGGCGCGGCGGCCACGACGCCAACTTCCGCCTCCACCTGGTCTCGGATCTCCCGCCACTCACCAACAGTGCCGTCAATTTCACTTACATAACCGTGCGCGGTCATACTCAGCAGCCGATCACGTAACTCACCCTCGAAGCCATTCATCACAGACAAAATCACAATGAGTGCAGCAACACCCAAGGCGACTCCTAGTAGTGAAATCAAGGTAATGAAAGAAACGAACCGGGTCCGTCTTTTTGCACGCAAATAGCGCAACCCGATAAACAGCTCGACAGCATTGATCATGGCCGCATTAAAACACATAAATGTGCCTGCCCTCTGTCGAGGTCAGACGTCTCGATTCGCTGACATCGTGATCCATATCACATTCGTCGAGCTGCTTGCAGAGATACCGTATGACCAATGGCAAAGTTCGCTGCAAAATTTATTCTCACCCTATCACTGGGATTCGCGATGGCTGCGGGTGCCCAAAACCTCTATATGAGCGGCGGCAACCAGTCGGCCTCTTTTGACGCCTCTGGAAAACCCACTCGCGGCATGTCGCAAGCGTCCGTCGAATCAAGCTTCGGTGCCCCGCAATCGTCTCGCCAAGCAGTTGGCGACCCACCTATTACGCGTTGGGAATATTCGGGATTCGTCGTGTTTTTCGAATTCGACAAGGTAATTCACTCTGTTTCGAAACGCTAAGTAGCCGCTCCAAAAAAAATTCTTAGACGCGCAGCCTGACCTGCACGTTTTTCGTTGCGTATTTTCCTTGTAAGTAAGGATCCTCCGTCTGTGCCATAATTCCGGCCCCAATTATTACCCTCCCCAGCCACCGAATAAACCGTGTTGCAGCATCAACTCTTTAGTTCAGCCCACCTTAAGCGGCTGCTGAATCCTGCGTCATCAAAAGCCGCGATTGGTCGCCTGATTGGTGCGAGCGCATCGTTAGCCACAGTCGAACTCGAAAGTGCGGCAGACGCGCCAATAGTTGTCATTGCTAATGATCCACGTCACGCCGACCAGCTAGAGGCAGAAATTCGATGGTTCGGTGGACCGAAATTTCTGGTACAGCACTTCGTGGAGTGGGAAACACTGCCCTATGATAGCTTTTCGCCGCACCAGGACATTGTTTCAAAAAGACTAAAAACGCTCGCATCACTGCACGGCTTATCAAGTGGCATCGTTATCATTTCTGCTCCGTCACTATTGCAACGGTTGCCGCCGGTCGATTATGTCGCGGCACATACGCTCAAACTTGACGCCGGCCAAACACTGCAACGTCAGGCATTTATCGACTCACTTAGTGCCTGCGGATATAGCCGCGTACCGCAAGTCGATGCACACGGAGAATTCGCGGTTAGAGGATCGTTGCTGGATATCTTTCCAATGGGTTCGGATCAGCCGATTCGAATTGATTTTTTTGATGACGAACTGGAAAGCCTGCGATATTTCAATAGTGACACTCAGCTGTCGGGCGACAAAATTTCATCGCTCGAAATCCTTCCGGCACGAGAAGTACCGCTGGATGACGACGACATCCGTTACTTCCGACAACAGTACCGCGAACGCTTCGAAGGGCAACCGTCAAAATCACGGGTTTATCGAGATATATCGGAAGGGATCGCGCATGGCGGCATTGAATACTACCTACCATTATTTTTCGAAAAAACGGCAACGTTCGCAGACTATCTGCCTCAAAACGCGGTTATTCTCGCGCCCAACGATTTGCGATCCTCACTCGATCAGGCCTGGAACGAAATCGGCGAGCGACATGAGTTGTGTAGCCTCGACCCAGAGCGTCCGATTCTCAGTCCTACCGAAAGTTTTTTGACTCCAGAAAGTGTTGCCACTGGTTTGGCGCATTTTTCCAGCATCGACTACAGCGGTCAGACACTAGCCAAAGGCAAAAACACTATTAACCTGGCGACGCGCCTACCGCCAGCAGTGAGACTCGAAGCCCGGTACGAAGATGCAGCGCAGTCATTGATGCAGTTTCACGACACTTTCGACGGCCGTATTCTCTTTACTGCAGAATCTGCAGGCCGTAGAGAAAATGTCATTGAGTTACTCGCTGGACGAAATATCGAGACCGCACGAATCGAGGATTGGGCCGAATTTGCATCCGGCACACGCAAGACCGCCGTCGCAATCGCACCCATCGATGCTGGCGTTATGCTTCCAGAACACGGTCTTGCCATTGTCAGTGAGCAACAACTGTTTGGCGAAAAGCCTCGCCAAAGAAACAGACGTATACGTAAAGAACGCGACCCGGAAACAATTATTCGGCAACTCAACGATCTTGAGGAAGGATCGCCTGTCGTGCATGCCGAATACGGCATCGGCCGTTATATTGGACTCATCACGTTAACGACCGGCGGAATCGAGGCTGAGTTCCTGCATCTTCAATACGCAGACGGCGACAAACTTTATGTCCCGGTCAACGCACTCGATCTAATTTCCCGTTATACCGGCGCCTCACCTGAAAATGCCCCTATTCACCGGCTCGGCAGCGATCAGTGGGCAAAAGCGAAGAAACGGGCGATCGCGCGCATCAGAGATGTTGCTGCGGAATTACTGGACGTCTACGCACGACGAGCAGCGCGACAGGGGCACAGATTTCGCTGGCCGGAAGCTGAATACCGGGCATTCGAAAATGGCTTTCCGTTTGAACCAACCGAAGACCAGGAACGCACCATTAACGAAGTGTTGGCCGATATGGAATCAAGCCAGCCGATGGATCGCGTCGTTTGTGGTGACGTTGGTTTCGGTAAGACAGAAGTCGCATTGCGGGCGACGTTCGCGGCAGTTCTCGGTGGCAAACAGGTTGCCATACTGGTTCCCACCACGCTATTGGCGCAACAACATGGGCAGTCATTTGCCGATCGCTTCGCAGAATGGCCGGTTCGCATTGAAGTTCTGTCAAGATTTCGATCTGCTAAGCAAGCGGCCGATGTCGTTGCCGGACTGAGATCGGGATCAGTTGATGTCGTCATTGGCACTCATCGCTTACTGCAACACACAAAAGACTTTAAGAACGTCGGCCTGGTCATCGTCGACGAGGAACATCGTTTCGGCGTGCGGCACAAAGAAGCCATCAAATCGCTGCGCAGCGAAATCGACGTATTGACACTGACTGCGACTCCGATTCCACGCACGCTTAACATGTCGCTCGGTGGCTTAAGAGAAATGTCATTGATCACAACGCCTCCGGCTGATCGTCTGTCGGTGCGAACATTTGTCAGCGAGTGGAGCGACGTCGTTGTCCGCGAAGCCTGTTTGCGAGAAATAAAACGCGGCGGCCAGGTCTACTTCATTCACAACCGTGTCGCGGATATTGTCAATATTGAACAACGCCTGAAAAAACTAGTCCCTGAAGCAGACATTCGTATCGGGCATGGTCAAATGAACGAACGAGAACTCGAACAGGTCATGCTCGACTTCTACCATCGGCGCTTCAATGTTCTCTTGTGCACGACCATTGTGGAATCCGGCATTGACGTGCCAACTGCCAACACCATCATCATCAACCGCGCCGATCGTTTCGGCCTGGCACAATTGCATCAATTGCGCGGACGAGTCGGCCGTTCGCACCACCGCGCTTACGCCTACATGGTCGCGCCACCGAAAGCCGCCATGACAGCGGACGCCGTCAAACGGCTCGAAGCGATCGACTCGCTTGAAGACCTGGGTTCCGGGTTTACCCTGGCGACCCACGATCTCGAAATCAGAGGCGCCGGAGAACTGCTCGGAGAAACGCAAAGCGGTCAGATTCAAGAGATTGGCTTTTCGTTGTATACCGAGTTGTTGGGCCGCGCAGTGGAGGCGTTGAAGAAGGGCAAGACAACCGACCTTGATAAGCCTTTAAATGCCGGGGTCGAAATTAACCTGCACGTCGCAGCGCTGTTACCGGACGACTATATTCCCGATGTGCACCTGCGGCTGATGCTATACAAACGTATAGCCAATGCAGAGAACGCAGCGGAACTTCGTGAGCTACAGGTCGAACTAATCGATCGCTTTGGGTTATTGCCAGCCGCCGCCAAGAACCACATACGGATCGCTACATTGAAGCGCTCCGCTATCGCGCTCGGGATCGAAAAAATTGATGCATCTGACAAAGGTGGCTACCTGGTATTCGGCGAGACACCGACCACTGACCCGATCGAGCTGGTCAATCTGGTCCAAAATGAGGGCAAGGTCTATCGCTTAAGCGGTGCACATCGACTACAGTTCCGATTAGACCTGAGCGACGAAGAAACTCGTTTCAAGCAGATCGAAACATTGCTGGGTAGACTCACCCCCGCCGAAATTGAAGAGCGCATGCGCGCTGGATAAGTCATTAACTATGATTAATCGCCGATTGAATCTGTACAGGAAAAGCTTACGATGGCTAGCCATCGGCGTTGCTCTGGGTACGATGCCACTGGTTATCAGCGCGCAACAAACAGGCGTTCCCGGAGTCGTGACGCTGGAAGAAGAAGCCGTCGAGGCAGTGCGTCAATATGGTGTCGAGTTGATCATTTTCGAATTCAACGATCGTGGCTCCGCGGGAACCGAGGTATTCGCTCCTGACCCGTCACCCGAAGTTCTTCCCGAAGAATTGTTTTTCTCAGACGGCACGGAGGAGATTAATCTCGGCGACGCGATTTTTCCAGGCAGCGAGGTACCGGGCGATGACGTGCAAATTAAAGCAATCGAGGAAAGCGCAACAGACCCGAAGCCTGACATATTTTACGAGGGCATCCCGCTAGTCGAAATTTCAACTCATGAGCAAACCGGCCTCAAGCTGTTGCCGCCGGACCAATACGTCCTGAACGACGTCTATTCACACCTGCGTCGATTGGACGCCTATCGACCAATATTGCACACCGCCTGGGTACAGCCTACTTTGGAAAAAGATGACACCGTGCCGATAAATCTAAGGCGATTGGGTAACCCGCCACTGCGCCTTGACGGCACTATGACGCTATACCTCAGCAGATTTTTACATTTAGTCGTGGACCTGTCACTAGAAGAAAAGGCGCCACGCCAAGCGCCCGTAGATGACAATCGTGTGCGCCAATTTGGCGACCGACCGAGCTTGAGATTTGACCGGGAGGATGTGACACCGACCGTAACGTATCGCATTGAAGAAGATCGAATCGTCAGAAACGGTGAGTTACGTTACTACGATCACCCGCGATTCGGGGCTATTGCAAAAATATGGCGCGTTGAAGAGGAAGTGACAGACGACGCCGCGTTGGGCGCCATATCCAATCGCTAAGAAGACCATGCCTCGGTAAACTACGGCAATACGTCTTGTAGAAATTTTGCCTCTGATGCCTTGCCTTCACTGGCTGCGACGACGTTCGTTTTATACGAGACGGTGACAAATTTCGACTCACTTGACCGCGGATGGTGCAGTCCCAACTCACGAACCGCCGCCGAAATTCGCGCCGCAAAATCAGCCACGCCAACATCACTCGGGGAATGTGAAAGCACAACGATACAAGTGTTGTTATCAACATCGACTCGCGCTGCGACGTCACTGGCCCGACGCAAGCAACGACGAACGGCTTGCGCAACGCGGCGCAAACAGGAGTCTGCAGCGTGACGTCCGAATATTTCCAGATATTCAGAAAGATCATTTAGGCTAAATGAAATCAGCACCAAATTTGCTTTTTCTCGAGCCGCTACGGACCAGTCGTGGGCCAGCACTTCTCGAAACGACCCTCGTTCAAGAGACCGGTGACCGGATCATCACGAGACAAGTCACGAATTCGACGTTTAGCCTTGAGCAATGCTTGTTGAATATCAGAGCCCGCGGCAGACGCTCCTGACGCCGTGCTGCGCCAATACGCTGCATAATACTGAGCCGCACTATCGATTCCAGTTTGAATTGGTTTTAGGATCAGCAAATATTCGCGACTGCCGAGTTCGACTGCAATCGAGGCCTCGTGTCCGCCCCGTACCGTTTCACTGATTTCCAGCGCGAGATCGCGCCCAACCAGTTCTTCAACAACGTCCGCTAACGGACGATCAATGGTTTCCTATCTTCCCGCGATCGACGCAAAAGCGACGTTGGCTAACACAACAGGCCAGTCAGGGTGATTGATACGCGCAACAATCAAAGGCTCAGCTGATCCTTCAATCAGTTTCGCCAATATGTCACCCTTGAGCTTCATCATGGGTCCGCCTGCTCCGTTCTAATCTGCAGCCAAGAATGCCTGCAAGACCTGCATTGCCTGTGATTTTGCGGACATCGTACTCGCTTCGATGTCGGCGTGTATCGACTTTTCGCCGCGGCCAGCAGCATGATTAACGATCAACGACAAACACGCATATTCAAGCCCCAATTCCCGAGCAATAGCCGCCTCTGGCATTGCCGTCATGCCTACATAGTCGGCACCATCTCTCTCTAATTTGTCGACTTCAGCCGCCGTTTCAAGGCGGGGACCCTGACAAACCGCATATACGCCGCCATCGTGAACAGTCAAACCTGCTGCGGCCGCAGACGTGAGAAGGTCCTTTCGCATAGTGGCACTAAAGGGTTCGGTGAAGTCGATGTGATCCAGGTTCGAACCAGTGCCATCGTAAACACTATGACGCCGTCCCCAGGTGTAATCGATCAACTGCAATGGCACGGCAAGGCCGCCAGGTAAAACTACATCGGTCACGACACCTACCGTATTGAGGCCTATAACGTGCGTCGCACCGAGTTGCTTTAGTGCTTGTAAGTTCGCGCAATAATTAATGGCATGTGGCGGAATCAACAAATCTTCGCCATGCCGTGGCAATAGAAAAACACCGCGAAGACCGTAAACAAGCTCTCGAATCGGCGCCGATGGCGAGCCAAAGTCCGTGTCTACTTGATGCGTCGCCGCATCGTCCCCAAAGTCGCGAAAACCACTGCCGGCGATTACGGCGTATTGATTGCTGCTCATTGCTAAATTCTATCGTGATTGAAATCTATCTTGGTGGGTTTCTATCGTGAAAAAATCGAGTCAAGCATTCAATTCTAGTTCCGGTCGACCAGATACGCCTGCGAGCCGTTCTGTTGCTGCATTCCATTCATCGCTTGCCAGTAAAGTCTCGCGCAAAACCTGACCGGTGCCGTGTAATCGTGCCAACCGCACTAGCGACAAGGGATTCGAATAGTCTCGTAAAGCTGCTACCGCTGCTTGTGCGGCGAGACGGTCGTTGCAGATAAGAACCATGTCGCAACCAGCCTCAAGCGCCAGCTGTGCCCGCGTTGCCATCGATCCAAATTGACGCGTCGCCTTCATGCTGAGGTCATCACAAAAAACGGCGCCATCGTAGCGCAGCTGATCGCGTAACTGATTCTGAATCCAATAGGCAGAGAATCCCGCAGGAATCGCGTCCAGCTCGGCATACACGATGTGAGCCAGCATGACCCCTGCCAATCGTCGGGTTCCGATCAAGCGCTCATACGGGCGCATGTCATCCAAGAGGTCTCCGTAACTACGCCGATCAACGGGCAGTTGCTCATGTGAATCTGGTACGACCGCGCCATGGCCTGGAAAGTGCTTTGCAACGCTCGACATTCCACCCTCGCGCAAACCGCGACAGAATTCGCTCGCGAGATCAGCTACGACGGTCGGCGATCGGTGGAAGGCGCGATTACCGATTATATCACTCACGCCCCAGTCTAGATCTACGCATGGAGAGAAGGAAAGATCGATGTCCATGGCGCGTAATTCTGAAGCGACCATCCATCCGGCCGTTTGCGCCAAGGACTTGGCTGCATCCGCATCACGGTCATACGCCCGACCGAGGTCCCGCATCGGCGGTATCGCGGTAAAGCCATCGCGAAATCGTTGTACACGACCGCCTTCGTGATCGACTGCGACGAGCAAGGGTGGTGTTCGCACGGCACGAATCGCCGCGACCAGATCAGACAATTGTGAGGGCGACGCATAGTTGCGAGTGAAAAGGATAACGCCGCCCACCGCCGGCTCTCGCAAAATTTCACGATCTGCCGACGACAATGAATGCCCGTCGATGTCCAGCATGACTGGTCCCAAAGCCATTCTACAAGATTAGCCCGAATGATGGTCGAGTAACAGCGGCGACGCAGCCGTTAGTGGTCCACTAGCTCACTTTCTCAAATACCGCTATAGATTCCACGTGACCGGTATGTGGGAACATGTCGATGATCCCCGCTGCTGACAAGCGGTAGCCCTGCTCTCGCACCAAAACGCCTGCATCTCGAGCCAACGTGCCAGGGTGGCAAGAAACATACACAATCCGTTCTGGACCGATCCTGGCCATATTGGCGACGATCGCTTCTGCGCCACTGCGCGCAGGATCCAGCAATACTTTATCCCAATCTTCCTTTATCCAACGGTCGTTACCGTCGACCAACGATAGGTCCGCCGTTCGAAACTCGCAATTCTCGATCTTGTTATGAGTCGCATTGAATCGCCCACGGTCCACCTGCAGTTGCTCAACCTCAAGCGCTAATACTGCAGCCGCGCGACGGGCCAATGGCAATGAAAAATTGCCGATGCCGCAGTACAAATCCAGAATTCGGTCGGTATTGGACACCTGGAGCAACTCGATAGCCTTCGCGACCATCAATCGATTGACCGGAGCGTTCACCTGAACAAAATCGGTTGCCCTAAATTCAACCTCCACCTCGAATTCGGGCAAGGAATATCGCAGCGCTTGATAAGTCGAATCATCCAGCGGACTTGCAGTCCCGAGGCCACCGGTTTGCAAAGCAATTTGAACGTCGTGAGTCACGCCAAACTGGCGCAACAGACTGGTGTCCGCATCGGTTGGCGGATCGAGTACCCGAAACAAAAGAGTCGTCGCATTATCCGCCACGGCAACTTCAATCTGCGGTAAGCGCGCACGAATACTCAATTGCCCGATGAGCTCACTTAAGGCATCGAGCAATCCGTCCACTGGCTGCGCGAGCACCTCACAGCGATGCATGTCACAAACGTAGGGTGCATGGGCTTCCCTAAATCCGACTAGCACACGGCCCTTCGCAGGAACGTCTTTGACGCCAAGCCTTGCGCGACGACGATAATTCCAACTGCCCTCCGCCCCCGGATTGAAGACTGGATCCAACCACTCGTCGGGCACGACCTGGCCGATACGCTCCAAATTATCCCGCAGCGTTCCTGCTTTGATTGCCCGTTGATCGTCAGGTGATAAATGCTGCAGCGAACAGCCGCCACAATTACCGAACGCCGCACAGCGCGGCTTAATCCGCAGCGGCGACGCTTCGATCACCTCGAGAAGCTCAGCCTCATCGTAGTTGCGGTGTCGCTTACGCCGCTGAAACATGACCGTCTCACCTTGCAATGCGCCGGCAACAAAAACCTTTTTGCCTTCGACTGCGGCAATCCCCTTGCCATCATGGCTAATGCCATCGATCTCGGCCGTTTCCGGCTCACGCTGTTCCGCCTTCTTTCGTGAACGAGACATAGAATCTAGCCCGCTGCCCAGGCAGCTAGAAATTCGTTTAGGTGCGGTCGATCCATGTCTGCCAAAGTTGTACGTACGAGTTCAAACTCGCGCTCAAGTGCCGCATCATCGAGGTTGCCGCGCATATATTCGAAGCGCAGATACACCAGGTAAGTATTCAGCACATCCGATTCGCAATAATCACGAATATCGTCAATGCCTCCATCCAGCCAGCATTGCCACACCTTATCGCCACTCATTCCAAGCTTGCCGGGAAACCCCAGCATTACCGCGATCTGATCGAGGCTAGCCCGGCCGCGCATTTGAAAGCCCGCTAGAACATCCATCAGATCGATGTGTCGCCAATGAAAGCGGCTCAGATAGTTGCTGTAGCGAAACTCACGGTCTGAATCACCCATTTCCCAGTAACGTGGCGCCTGAATGCCGTGCTTCAGCGCCCGATAATGTAATACCGGCAAATCGAAGCCGCTGCCATTCCAGGACACGAGGTCCGGGGAATAACGCTCAATGCCCGCGTAAAAGCGCCGAATGATCTCAGCCTCATCGGCATCGCGATCACCCAGCGTCCAGACGCGAAACGAGTCTCCGGTGCGAAGTGCGACCGAGATCGCGACAATTCGCTGTTGATGCAGCGGTAAGAATTCATAGCCGGTTGCCTGCTGCCGCTTAAAACTCATCGCGGTGCCAACATCCTGGTCCGACAGATCGTCCAGTTGCCACATTTTTCGACCAAACTCCACATCTGGAATGGTCTCAATATCAAAGGAAAAACAATGCATTAGGTGACTTTATTAAAGTTAATTAATTGATTGGTTTTCGCGCATTACGACTGCGAAAGCGAGAATGAGGCCGGCATCGTCCGTCAGACTGACATGCCCTTCGCCGATACCGAGCTTTGTACAGAGGCGCTGACCGCGCGCTGACCAAATGATGTCGGGTTTGCCCCATTCATTGTTTACGACGCCCACATCGCGGATCCAGATACCCTGCGCGAACCCGGTACCCATGGCTTTGACCGTGGCCTCTTTTGCCGCGAATCGCATTGCCAGAAAACGCACTGGCATCTTATTCTTTTCGAAAAGCACACGCTCCTCGTCCATTAACAACCGGTCGACGAAATGATCGCCGAAACGCTCATAGGTGGCCTGGATTCGTGAGAGTTCAACGAGATCGGTGCCAACTCCGAATATCATTTCGGCGCTCCATCACGCGCCGCATGCAGGATGCGCTTCATCTCGCTCACCGCGTGCGGCAACCCATCAAATACCGCTCGAGCAACAATCGCATGGCCAATATTGAGTTCCACGACTTCTGGCAAGACTGCGATTGCACTAACATTTTCGTAGTGCAACCCATGACCCGCATTAATAATTAGTCCGAGTTCGTCTCCATAACGAGCCGCAGATGCCACTCGTGAGAGCTCCTCTTCCTGAGCAATACCGCTCGCATCGGCGTAGGTTCCAGTGTGTAACTCAACCACTGGGGCACCCGCTTCCTTGGCGGCATCAAGCTGCGCCGCTTCCGGATCGATAAAAAGTGATACTCGGATATTTTTCTCGGCTAGAAGTCGACAGGCTTCGGCAACCTTGTCGAACTGACCGACCACATCAAGCCCGCCCTCCGTGGTCAGCTCTTCGCGCTTTTCAGGAACGAGACAGCAATCGCTGGGTTGCAGGTCTCGTGCGATTGCGACCATCTCTTCCGTGACCGCCATCTCGAAGTTGATATGCGTCTGCATCCGCTCCTGCAGCCGACGCAAGTCATGATCCTGAATATGTCGACGATCCTCGCGAAGGTGCAAAGTAATGCTATCGGCACCGGCAATTTCAGCCATCAACGCCGCTTCCACCGGATCAGGATAGTCCGTGCCACGAGCCTGACGTAATGTCGCGACGTGATCGACGTTGACCCCCAGATAGATGGCGTTCATTTTCTTTCCTGTGTACTGCCGCTCTGACGCATTTCCATGAGCACTTTGCGACTTTTCAATTCTTTACCGTTGAGATGCCAGGCGATTACCTGGCGTAACAAACGGTTCGCGTTTTTTAAGACCAGCGGATCTGAGAATGCCTGCTCGCGAATGGCAATGAGCTCTGTTCCCGTAAATATCATCGGACCTTCACCGCCGGTCACTGGCACTGGCCCAAGTTCGATTCGATACTCGTAGCGTCGGTTCGCGTCGAGTTCCGCATCCGATTCCGTATCATGATCCAGATTGAGCCCGTAGCCAAGCAGACGCAGCAGCTCCATCTCAAAACGCCGCAAGACCGCCGCGACATCTGCTTCCCGATTCAGTGTTTCAATTGTATTTTGGTAAGCCGAAAATATGTCCGTTTGTGGATCATGTTTGTGAAGCAAATTCAGCAATAGCTCGTTGATGTAATACGCCGACAACAACGCATCGCCAGAAAGGGAAATCGGGGCACCATTCATTTCAGCGCCGGTGAGCGTACCCAAGTCAGACCGAATGAACCAGGACATTTGTACTGGCAGAAAGGGGCGAAGATACCCTTTCAGCTTCGAATTAGCCGAGCGGCTTCCGCGCGCGACCAACGACAACCGTCCGTAGTCACGACTAATGATATCGAGAATTCTACTGGTATCGCGAAACGGTCGGTGATGTAGCAGCCAGGCGGGTTGATTTTGTACCCGCTTTGGTGCCGTCATGGAGACTCATAACCTAGCCGCAGTAAATCTTGTTCGTTGTCCGCCCAGTTGTCTTTAACTTTCACCCAAAGAGCCAGATGCACCGGCACTTTGTATCTTTCTTTTAGTTCAAGGCGGGCTGATCGGCCGACTTTTTTGAGTAGCCCACCACCTTTTCCGACGACAATGCCTTTTTGGCTGTCCCGCTCAACCCAAATGATCGCGTTGATCTCAACACCATGCTCGTCACGTTGCATTGTTTCAATTTGAACCGTCAAGCCGTACGGAATTTCCTGCTGCACCGCCAGAGTCAGTTTCTCTCGTATCGTTTCGGCAACGTGAAAGTTTTCACTACGATCGGTCAGCATCTCTTCTGGAAACAGCGGCTCCGAGGGCGGCAGGAAGTCGGGTACCAGTGCTGTCAAACGATCAAGGTTGTCGTGCTTTTGCGCCGAAATCGGTATCACTTCGTTGAAATCCCTCCGAGCCGACATCTCGCCAAGCGCAGTGAGCAACCGCTCACGTGGATGAACTTTATCGATCTTATTGAGCAACGCAATGACGGGTGCTGACACATCGGCGAGACGCTCTAAGACGTCTTGGTCCTCGTCGATCCAGCGCGTCGCCTCTGTCATGAAAAGCACGACATCGGCATCGACCAACGCATTCACCGCAGTTCGGTTCATTAAACGATTCATCGCCTTATTCGCCTTGCGATGAATGCCGGGCGTGTCGACATAAATAACCTGGTAATCCTCGTGGGAATCCACACCAAGAATTCTGTGCCGCGTCGTTTGCGGCTTTGATGTAACAATACTCACTTTATTGCCGAGAATGGTATTGATCAACGTGGACTTACCCACATTGGGACGGCCGACAACAGCAACAAAACCACAGCGGTAAGGAACGTCGGACATGCTTACTCTACCGCCTCTATTTGTTCCAACATGTTTGCCGCAGCTTCCTGCTCAGCATCGCGCCGCGTCGTTCCAGCGCCGAGTGTTTTTAAGTCCAGCGCCGAGATCGTGCAACTAGATTCAAAGAACTGCTTATGGGCTTTTCCGGTTACTTTTTCAATTGCATATTCGGGCAACGCAAGTTTCTGGCCTTGAATATGTTCTTGCAATCGTGACTTAGGGTCACGCAGTTCAGCCGTTTCGGGGAGCGTCCTGATGCGATCCTCAAAGGCTTTGTGAATGACTTTCCGTGCCGCATCCAAATTCGCATCTAGGTAAATCGCTCCGAACAACGCCTCAACGGTATCAGCGAGAATGGAAGCCCTTCGATGTCCGCCCGTCTTCTTTTCTCCCGAACCGAGAATGAGGTGCTCACCAAGACCCATCTCAAGCCCTAATTCGCCGAGCGTCGTATCTTTTACCAATGTCGAACGCAGTCGACTCAGTCTACCTTCACTGGACTCGGGACGTTTCTCATACACCATTTCAGAGATAACCAACTGCAACACTGAATCGCCCAAAAACTCGAGACGTTCATTATTGTCGCCCGCGGCACTCCGATGCGTTAACGCTTGTTTCAGTAGCGTCTCGTCAGAAAACTCATAGTGCAGTGCTTGTTTTAACCAGACTGTAGCGCTTTCCAATTTCTGAGGCTCAGAGGAGGATTTTCTGCACGCGAGTATAGTGGTTTTACGGACAAGTCGCTCGCAAAGCGTGCGGCGACCAAACAGGCCAGACATGCCTGCGAAACATCTTCTTGTGATTAATCTGTCCCAGCGGGCTGATCTAGCGTAGGACAAGCCCCGACTTGTCGAATTTCACGGTGAAATACAAATTTGATATAATTTCTATCGTATGATCATACTGGGCTTGAACCCAAAAACCGCAGTCTTCGCCGGTAACTTTGATGTCTCTATGTGTAATCACGCCGACACTCTCGACCTCAAAGCGTCGCACAATTGAACGGCGACCCGCCTCGCGACTCGCGCTTTGACTGTCAAACTCGTCGTAGACCCCATCAGGACACCGGACACTTTTATGTCATTCAAGTAAACCGGTGTCAACTGAAACCGGCGAACGCGAACAAGCCCACAAAGGAGACCAGAACTAACAAACCGAGCGTCGTGATACCTTTTTTGCGATCTGGGTCCGATCACGCGATTCAAAGGAGCCGTCTAGAGGACTGCCATGCCACTTTTTGAAAAGTTCATCTGATTAGCTCCGAATTGACTCTAAACTACTACAAAGCGTTGGAATTCCTAAGATTTAACGCCATCGTGGCCGTTAAACCAGTGATTTGCGGCACATTATTGGATCTTGGCACCAATCCGCCCCCAGTCCGGCCATTCTGGCCCGTCTGAAAGATCCACATGCATCCAGATTCGTACCGCCTCACCGACCAGGTGCGTCTCTGGAATAGTGCCAATAAAGCGACTGTCCTGACTATTGTCGCGATTGTCGCCCATCATGAAATAATGATCTGCGGGCACTTCATAGACTCGAACCCGGGGATCCTTATTGTCGGCAATCGGAACTCGATGGCGAATTTCATGCTCTCGCTCCCCAAGAGTCTCCGTATATACGTGCCCCCCGATGTCGCCGTTATCACCTTCTACTGCACTAACTCGCATCAAATAGCCATTGATCGTTACTCGTCCGCCATCATAAGCAACAATGTCACCCGGCAAGCCGACCACCCTTTTAATGTAATTAATCTTCGGATTCGATGGCAAACGAAACACGACAACATCGCCACGTTTGGGCTGACCCGTTTCGATCACCTTACTATTTGCAACCGGCAGCCGTAATCCATACGAGTATTTTTTGACAAAGATAAAATCCCCTTGGACCAGGGTTGGCATCATCGATCCCGATGGAATTCTGAAGGGTTCAAAAATGAACGACCGGATAACAAGAACGAATAACAAGACCGGAAAAAACGATCGCGAATATTCGATAACGGTATCGAGAAACGCATTGTCCGAATCGGCACCCGCACGCGCGTAGTAGAAGCGATTGAACGCTGCCACCACACCACTAAAAGCCGTTAGTACAACCAAGATCAGTGCAAGATCAATACTCAATATTATTCCTCTTATTTTTCAGAACGCAGGACCGCGAGAAACGCTTCTTGCGGAATTTGCACAGACCCAATCTGCTTCATTCGCCTCTTGCCTGCTTTCTGCTTCTCCAGCAACTTTCTTTTTCTCGACACATCACCGCCATAGCACTTTGCCGTAACGTTCTTGCGCAGCGCCTTGACGGTGCTGCGCGCAATAACTTGCCCACCAATAGCCGCTTGAATCGCGACGTCGAACATCTGCCGTGGAATTAATTTACGCATCCGCTCGACCAAATCCCTGCCTCGATTATGCGCGTTCGTTCGATGCACGATAATAGACAGAGCATCGACACGATCTTTATTGATCAAAACGTCAAGGCGCACGAGTGGCGCCGATACGAAATGTTTAAAATGGTAATCGAACGACGCATACCCACGACTCACCGATTTCAGACGATCGAAAAAATCGAGAACGACCTCCGAGAGTGGCAGGTCATATTCAAGCGACACCTGACCACCGAGATAACGCATTTCCTGCTGTGCACCACGTTTCTCGATACACAACTTCATCACCGCGCCAACATGTTGTTCGGGCACCAGAATATTAGCAGAAATAATAGGCTCTCGAAGATCGGCAATCTCATTGGCAGGCGGCAACTTCGACGGATTGTCGACGTACTCAACTTCACCATTCACTTTCTCGACCTCAAATATCACGGTCGGGGCTGTGGAAATCAAATCCAAATTGTATTCGCGCTCTAATCGTTCCTGCACAATCTCCATGTGCAACATGCCCAGAAAACCACAACGGAACCCGAATCCGAGCGCAACAGACGATTCCGGTTCGAAATGTAACGCGGCATCGTTGAGGCGCAATTTCTGTAATGCCTCACGAAACCCTTCATAGTCATCCGAGCTGATCGGAAAGAGACCAGCGAAAACTCGCGGTTGCATTTGCTTGAAATCCGGCAATGGTTCTTCACACGGACTGCTAGTCAGAGTCAGAGTATCCCCAACCGGAGCGCCGAAAATATCCTTGATGCCGGCAATCACAAAACCGACCTCACCCGTGGCGAGACGATCGCGATCCTCCATTTTCGGCGTAAAAGAACCAACGCGATCGGCGACATAGGAACGTCCAGTCGACATGACCGTAATTTTGCTTCTTTTGGGTAGCTTGCCATTGACGACCCGCACCAATGACACGACGCCAACATAATTATCGAACCAGGAATCGATTATCAATGCCTGAAGGTTGCCCTCCGGGTCACCGGTCGGCGCTGGAATAGCGTCTACCAAATATTCCAATAATTCTGGCACACCGACGCCCGTTTTCGCGCTAACACCCAGCGCCCCCGACGCATCAATTCCGATAATTTCCTCGATTTCTCGCTTCACCTTTTCAGGTTCAGCGGCTTGTAAGTCGATTTTATTCAGGACGGGTAAGACCTCCAGTCCCTGATCGATAGCGGTTATGCAATTGGCAACGCTTTGCGCTTCGACCCCCTGTGCCGCATCCACAACCAGCAGCGCCCCTTCGCAGGCGGCGAGTGATCGGGACACCTCATAGGAAAAATCGACATGGCCCGGTGTATCAATAAAATTGAGTTGATAAGACTGACCAGCAGGGGACGTATAGATCAGCGAAACACTCTGCGCCTTGATCGTGATGCCGCGCTCACGCTCGATATCCATCGAATCGAGCACTTGTTCAGACATCTCTCGATCCTGCAGACCGCCGCAATGCTGAATAAACCGATCAGCCAGGGTCGACTTGCCGTGGTCGATGTGGGCAATAATCGAGAAATTGCGAATGTGTTCCATGCAGATGGTTTTTCTAGCCCGGACTATTCATGAATGCACGTGATGATTGCACAGAGCATTGATCGTACACAGGATTTTCTGACTGAGCGGAATACAGACTGTATTTCCGAGGAAAGAAAATCCTGTGTGCGATCAATGATCATGCAAGGGCGCGAGCATTTCATGAATAGTCCAGGCTAGGGTGGTAAGGCCAGTTAAATCAGCGGCGGAGTATATACGTTATGCCGCGACTATGATCTGTCGAGATCCACCAAAATGGCTTGAATGGCTGGCACATCCAGATGGTATTGGCACACTTCTTTGGATCTGAACTCAACAACCGGGATGCGTGTCCCCAGTGCTGCGACCAGATCCTCGTTGGAATCGATGTCAACCACTTGGATTCCCAGCTTGCCGTCCACTAACGGCAATAGCTGCTCAATCAATTCCTCGCACAAATGGCATCCAGGTCGGCTGTAAACGCGAATAGTCTCTTGAACCTGATCAATCATCATCACGGTCGACATGACGACTAATGGTCGGAATGAATTGATCGCAAACTGAATCATTACGTAACAATGACCGACCGGCCATAACACCGATAATCAAGCCTATCAGCGCGAGTCCAACGGCTTCCGCGTCGTTCACGGACAGCGGTAACGCCTGGGCCGCAAGCAGTACGACGAGCATGCTCGAAAGCGGTAATCCGTACGCCAGCAATGCAGCCCGCAACAGATACTTCGGCTCGACAGAAAGCTCAACGCGATCACCCACTCCCGCAGACAGACCGATTGGCAATTCAATTCGAACGTGGCGAACCTCATTGGTCGATTGCAGGATTCCGGCGCCACATCCTTTACCGGCCGCGCAACGTCGACAGGCAATTGCCGACCGAACCTCAACGGTTACACGTTGATCGTCAACTGCACTAATTTTGCCGGCAACAGATTCCATGGATTATTTATAGCAGTGATTAATCAACGCGACCAATTGGCGCCAGTAGACGACCCCACCGATTGTGTGGGAGGCCAATTGGGGCTAGGGGCCTGTGCGTTAGAACGGACTGCTACGGAACTGGACGCCGCATTGAGGACGCAATGCGCTGCACGGTAATGTTAGGAACTTCACCCACGGCCGTCACCTGAAAACCATCGACATCCGCTGAGAAGGAGCTCGATGTGCCGACCAGTGTCCAACCTTGATTGTCACCGACCACACGGCTCGCAATAAACACCGACACGCTGGCAATGCCGTCGCTATAGACGATGTGCGTTGTGGAGGTCTCTTCCTCTCCCTCATCCACTGGCATCAACTCTGTCTGGGTCGAAACAGGGTGAAATCCTGCCGGCAGGTCATCGCACTGCCAATCCGTTTCAACTTCGATCGCACGAAATCGATCTGATTCGCGATACCAAGTAAAGCTGTCGAGGTTGATCGATGGGCCCAACGCTGAGGACGCGATATTGTCGGCGATGGTGATGTCGGCGAACTTAACCTCTTCGATCACCTGACCCTCAAGGTTCACTAACGACGTCATTAGCGGAAACGCAGATTCTTTGTCCAACCAAATTCGGTGCCCGTATCGATACTCATCATGTGGACGAACGGCAATCATCACCGCCGCACGTCCAGCCACTCGGCCCTCACGTACCACTGACAAATTGTATTGTGGCGTATTGGGTAAATTGCCTTGTGGCAGCGCCGAAAACAGAGTGCTTTGATTGTTCCAGGGTTCAACAAGGACCGACTTCCGATCGGGCAGGATGCAATGCACCTCGTCGCCAATACGGATAATCTCCAAACCGTTGCCTTCCTGGGATGCCAGGCGCTCATTCACCACGCCGTCGACAATCTTATGCGCCACTTTTAAGGCTTCCGATTCACCGTTTTGACGCCGTATGACAGTGCCCTCGTAGTTGGTCGAAGAGACCGCAACTGACATTCGTTCGAGCCAGTCATTTGGGCTGGATTGCGCGAATGATGATGCTGTCGAAAACAACGCGGCGAGGGTGATCGAAGTGAGTGCTGCTTTTTTCATTGGAGTAATGACACTGTTCCTTATCTTCACGAGATCCTCACGCTATTCAAACGCGCCGTCGTCATCCGTCTGCGGTTCAACAAAATGCGGATCTGGTTCGATTTCGACCAATTCCCCTTCGCGCAATTCAAAAGTGACCATACGGGAAATAATATCATTAGATCCAAGGCTATACGACGTATCATCGTGTCGGCGACGATATTCGAGTAGGCGCTCAGTCGGCTGATTTGCGAGTACCTGATCAGGCGTCGGCTCTGTGTAAGAACCGCCTGTATCGATCGCGACAGGAAGGTCAGCAATGGGTACTACGGGCACGTCCGGTGTACTGAGCTGGCTCAATCCGATCAATGCCACTATCGCGACCGCCACAGCAACCGCTATACCACTGGCCGGGGTCATCAATTTGGACCCAACGACTTCCGGCTTGCCTTCGACGACAAGCGGCTCTTCGCCCAGTGCTTCATTGATGCGGCCTCGAAGTCCATCCATACCCGGAATATCGCGATCACGACGCGCCATTCGGCCGATTTCAAGGTACTGAGCCACTTGTTGTCGCATACCAGCGTCCTGGCTCAGCCTACGTAATAGAAACTCCGCTTCGTTGTCCGGTAACTCACCATCGACGAAAGCCGAAATTTGCATTTTTAACGCATCGGTCATAAATCCCCGCAGCAGGCTGTTACGCCTTACATTGCTTCACTAGTTAATCCATCAGCGTGCCGATCTTTTTACCGATCGCATCGCGAGCTCTAAATATCCGTGATCGCACAGTACCGACTGGGCAATCCATCGTTTGTGCAATTTCCTCGTAGCTCATGCCATCAAGCTCACGCAAGATAATTGCCGTACGCAAATCTTCGGGCAGTGCATCAATAGCCTTCTCTACCGTCTCATGCAATTCCTGAGAAAGCGTCACGCCCTCCGGCGTGTCTGTCTCTTTTAGCTTGGCATGCAGGTCGTATTGGTCCGGGTCCTGCAAATCCAACTCAATATCCATCGGTCGGCGACGCGCGACAGCCAGGTGATTCTTGGCCGTGTTCACCGCGATCCTGTAAAGCCACGTATAAAACGCACTGTCACCCCGAAATCTGGGCAACGCACGGTAGGCCTTGAGAAATGCCTCCTGAGTAATATCCAACGCCAAATCCGGATCCCGCACAAACCGCATTACCAAATTAACGATCTTGTGCTGATACTTCAGTACCAGCAGATCAAATGCGCCCTTATCGCCTTTCTGGACTCGCCGGACCAGCTGCGCATCAGTGGTTTCATTAGCCATGCAATTGGGTCCTACTCCAGAAACGGAAAACCCGCCTAACATGACCAACTTCAGCATAGACCGAGCCAAATTGGGAAAGTTCGCTGTGTAACGCGCTATTCATTCGGATGTGTCAAAAATATGACCGTTTTCCACTTTTTGGCCCTATTACATGGGTCAGGTGTTGTTTTTCGCAGGAAGCTGACCATGGTATCAAGGTCCAGCCGGATGACCAAAAGCCAGACGCGATTGCTGCCAAAGTAGTTGCAATCGATGCCAATCTGCAGCATTCATGCGGCTCCGCATGAACAACCCAGTGTAAACGCCACCCCCTTCATTTCTTAACCGCAGCCACGCAACACGCGCAAAAATGAAGCTGCCTGTTGCCAACTTTCCTACCCTGGTTTCACCCATAGAGTCTTTGGTTCTAACGCCACCGTCCAAATCGAGGATGATCAGATTGACTCGCGCAAGCCCCGCCGCCAGCCCACGAAGGGTCCAACTGCAGTCGAGGACCCAGAATACGGTCACAACCGGTCGCGAACTGAATGGCCATTCCATGTTACTGACCAAAAAGATGCCCACTAGCATCAGTATGACGCCTGACCCAAGCGCGAATCGATGCAGTAGCGCATCAGGACATAGCTTTACTACGAACAAGGGCGACGACATGGGCGATTTCAGGATTGGCAGGTGTAGTTGGACCCAACAAATACGCGTTTAAGTCAGGATCAGGAAGTGCCAGAAGTTCACGAAATGCCCGCTTATCCACCTCGCCAGACGCAGCGTAGTCTTGGTCGAAATAGGCGGTCAGCACGACATCCAGTTCGCGCATGCCACGGCGGCATTGCCATTTTAGTCGGCCATCGCTCAACAGTTTCGGACCGCGATAATTAATGGCGCCGCTCGGCCAGCATCTTTTTCGTCTCCGCAATGGCCTTCGCAGGATTGAGGCCTTTCGGGCAGGTGTTAGTACAATTCATGATGGTATGGCAACGATACAAGCGGAAAGGATCCTCGAGATCGTCCAAGCGCTCACCGGTTGCTTCATCGCGACTGTCAACCAACCAACGATACGCAGCCAACAACGTCGCCGGACCAAGGAAACGATCACTATTCCACCAGTAACTGGGACAACCGGTCGAACAGCAGGCACACAGGATGCAGGCAGCGGGTTCATCGATTCGTTCCTGGTCCTCTTTGCTTTGCAAACGCTCTTGATCTGGAGGGGCCGGCGTACGCGTCTGCAGCCAAGGCTTAATAGAGGCGTACTGCGCGTAAAAATTCGTAAGGTCCGGCACTAAATCTTTCACCACAGGCATATGTGGCAATGGATAAATTTTGACATCGCCCTTTATGCCGTCAGCAGGCGCCGTGCAAGCAAGTGTATTGCGGCCGTCGATATTCATGGCGCAGGAACCGCAAATGCCTTCGCGGCAAGAACGCCGGAACGTCAGCGTAGTATCGATCTCGTTCTTAATCTTGATGAGAACGTCCAACACCATTGGTCCACAGCTGTCCACGTCGACTTCATAGGTATCCATGCGCGGATTTTCACCGCTACCAGGGTCATGCCGATACACCACAAAACGACGCACATTTTTCGCACTACTAGCGGCGGAAAAATGTTTACCTTTCGTGATTCGTGAATTTGGTGGCAGTCTAAAATCAGCCAACTGGCTCTCCTTGTTTTCCGTAAACCCGAGGTTTTCAGTAAACCCGAGCTTTAGGCTGAATGTATTCGATTTCGTCTGTCATTGTCTCTGTGTGTACCGGACGACGATCGAATGCAACCTCGCCCTGCTCGTTTAACCATGACAATGTGTGATTCATCCACTTGTCGTCATCTCGATCAGGAAAATCCTCGCGAGCATGTGCGCCCCGACTCTCCTGTCGCCGCGCCGCCGATTCCATCGTCACGCGTGCGTTTTGCAACAGATTTTCAAGTTCGATTGTTTCCACAAGATCTGTATTCCAAATCATCGATCGATCCGACACATTGACGTCGCCAAATGTTGCGTGCGTCTGGCGCAACAGCTCGACCCCCTCGTCAAGGGTTTCACCTGTACGGAAAACCGCCGCGTGGTTCTGCATGATCTTCTGCATTTCCAAACGAATTTCCGCAGTGGGTCGCGATCCATCCGCATTGCGTAATTGGTCAATTCGGGTCACGCTATTTTGCCCAGCATCCTTCGGCAAATTACTATGGCGAGCTGCGGGAGTCATCGTTGCTGCACAGTGATGTGCTGCTGACCGTCCAAACACAACCAGATCGAGCAATGAATTTGATCCTAAACGGTTGGCTCCATGAACGGAGACACAGGCGGCTTCGCCAACGGCCATAAGACCCGGCACGACAGACTCAGGATCATCGCCTTTCAGTGTTACGACTTCGCCAGTGTAGTTTGTCGGGATGCCACCCATGTTGTAATGCACCGTTGGCAATACCGGAATAGGTTCTTTGCTGACGTCAACACCAGCAAAGATTTTGGCTGACTCAGCGATCCCCGGTAGACGCTCATCAATTACTTCCGGTCCGAGATGTTCCAGATGCAAGTAAATATGATCGGACCCTGCCCCGACGCCGCGGCCCTCACGAATTTCTATCGTCATGGAACGACTTACCACGTCTCGAGACGCCAAATCCTTTGCATTGGGCGCGTAACGCTCCATAAATCGCTCGCCGTCCGAGTTGGTCAGATACCCTCCCTCGCCGCGGACACCCTCTGTTATCAGACAACCAGCGCCATAGATGCCCGTGGGATGAAACTGAACAAACTCCATGTCTTGCAACGGCAATCCGGCGCGTAAGACCATCGCGTTTCCATCACCCGTGCAGGTGTGTGCCGACGTACAGGAAAAATACGCACGACCGTAACCGCCGGTTGCAAGAATGACCTTATGCGCGCGAAAACGGTGTAAACAGCCTGTAGCGAGATCAATGGCAACAACACCACGACACTGGCCATCCTCCATTATCAGATCGACCGCAAAATATTCAATATAAAACTCAACATCATGCTTCAGAGATTGCTGATAAAGCGTATGCAACATTGCATGTCCGGTTCGATCGGCAGCCGCACAAGTTCGATGTGCAGTGCCCTCGCCGAAATGAGTGGTCATGCCGCCAAAGGGACGTTGGTAAATTTTGCCCTCTTCGGTGCGAGAAAACGGGACACCGTAGTGTTCGAGTTCGATTACGGCATCCGGCGCTTCTTTGCACATGTATTCAATCGCGTCCTGATCACCAAGCCAATCAGACCCTTTGACAGTGTCGTACATATGCCAGCGCCAATCGTCTTCGCCCATGTTGCCAAGTGACGCACTAATTCCGCCCTGCGCTGCAACCGTGTGACTACGCGTCGGAAAAACTTTTGTGATACAAGCCGTCCGAAAGCCCGCTTCCGCCAGGCCAAATGCTGCGCGTAGCCCAGCGCCGCCTGCACCGACAACGACTACGTCATAGCTGTGATCAATAAAGTCATAGTCGCTCATAGAGAATCTCCTAGTGCAATTTTTAACACCGCTAGAACGGCAGCCGCGGCCAGGAAAACGTGCAGAAATTTATTTAACAGCAAAGCCGATACTTTCAACAAGGGACCATGGACATAGTCTTCAACGATTACTTGCACGCCAAGTGTCGAATGCCAAGCGAGCGTAATGCTTGCCAGGATTAACATGACTGCATGAAATGGATGTCCGGCCCAGCGATACAATTCTGCTCGGTCGTAGTCAGTCAGGCTCGCAATAGAAACAAGAAACCAAAGCCCAATGATCAACAGTGCTACGGCGGTGACGCGTTGCATCCACCAATGATCTGTACCCTCTTTCGCGGACCCGGATCCGAGTACGCGCGACAGCGGCGATCGTAAACTCATGCTCGCCTCCGCATCAGACCAACAACCAGTAACATGTGGTCAATACGACCGCCGAAATAATGATCAACCAGGATGATGCAATTGCTTGGCTCTTTTCGAACAGCCGACCAGAATCCCAAATCAAATGCCGGACCCCGTTGCAGAGATGAATAAAGAATGAAAATAACCATCCGAGCAAGGCGATCTGTCCAAGAGCGCTGTGTGACACCTCGTAAAAAGTCGCGTATGGAATAACATCCCAGGCGATCGCTTCTAGCCAAACGACGAAGGCAACCAGCCCTACACTAAGCGCGAACCCCGTCATTCTGTGCAGAATGGACAGAGTCATCGTAATGGGCCAGCGATAAACAGTTAGATGCGGGGAGATCGGGCGCTCGGCGTTACTCATTGACTACCTTTGTCTCATCATATTTGCTAAGAGGCGATGCTAAAAATCGATGCACCTACCATTCTTTTCCCAATCCCCATAGCGCGTCGGATCCGGTCCGTCGCGGCCGCCTATTTCTTTCGGTTGTTCTTTACCTGTGGGCACGTCCGAAGCATTATGCATATCTGCTGACACCGTCGTTGATTCGACATTGTCATCCACCTTCGTATCCTCTTCGCCCATTTTCGAATTATGCCAGAGTAGACCTAGCGTTGTATAAACATATTACAGTCAGCGGCGCCGACGCTGTTGAATTCCTCCAAGGGCAGCTGACCCAAGATGTCAATCAATTGGAACGCACGGGCAAACTATCTGCTGCCTGGTGCAATCCTAAGGGACGCGTAATTTGCACACTTACCCTGGTGCAAAAACCTGATTCAATCGGCCTATTGATCCCAGCGACGATTGCAGAAGCTGTGCTTAAACGACTGACGATGTACCGAATGAGATCCGCTGTTGAATTTATTGTTGATGAAGCCGCAAGCAACTCGGCATCGGCAGAAGTAGATCCTCGTGCATTAATTCATGCGGGGATACCAACGATCGATGCAAGCAACAGCGAGAAATTTACACCGCACATGCTAAATCTGGACAAGCTGGATGCCGTCAGTTTTACGAAAGGATGCTACACCGGTCAGGAAATCGTGGCACGAACCGAAAATCTAGGCAAAAGCAAGCGACGCATGCATCGCTACGAAGCGGATAAGGATGGCATACGCGTCGGCGATAAACTCATGCTGGATGACCGGAACGTCGGCGAAGTGGTGAATGTAGTCGAAAGAGATATCTTGGCCGTCACACCGGTTGACTCACATGCAACATCTCTCGCGCATGAGCGTGCATTGCTTAATCCCGTCACGTTGCCCTATGCGTTTTAGAACGGCGCAATATCCGCGACTAATGGAGCATTATTCTAACCGCAATGTATGGAACTAGATTTAGAACTAAAAACAGCACTCGGTAGTGCATAAAAACTCGCAGTAGTGCAATTTTCGCCTGCACCTCATCCACGCCGAACATTCTTCCAATCTGATAACCGATACCGTCGTGAAATAGTCCGACGGCCACCGCGATGAAAATGATCAGGCATACGTTGATGAGCGTGCACCAGCCAAGGAATGTAGCGAACGTATCAAGTGAATTCAAAATTAGGTCCTCGGTGATTTTCGATTTATCGCGAAGCGACGCGTATCTGCTATCGTACTCCTCTGCCTACCCAGCGAAAACACCATCGGAAGCATCTTTAGAATACGGTTAAAACCGGGAGATTCCATGTCACTGCGACCTTTCAAATTCATATTGCCACTCTTCGCCTGCATAACGGCATGCAGCCCGGCTCCCGAGAAGACAGTCGCAACTGTCGACACGATATATGTTGGTGACAACATAATTACGATGGATGAGTCAACGGCCGAGGCCGTCGCTATTGTTGGCGATCGAATATTAGCAACCGGAATGCGTGACGAAATTCTCTCGATGCAATCGGGGACCACCAAAATTATCGAGCTCGGTGAGCGCGCTTTGTTGCCAGGATTTATCGATGCACATGGTCATGTTTCTGGCGTTGGTCGCGTCACTGCCCTCCTCGATCTTTCTCCACCGCCGGTCGGCAGTGTTGTAACGATCGATGATATTGTCGAAATCATTCAGCAATACATTGCCGCAGAAAACCCTGCACCCGGCACGTGGATTTATGGCCGTGGCTACGATGATTCCCTACTGACCGAGGGTCGTCACCCAAATCGCGCCGATCTCGATCGGGCATCGCTAGAGTATCCGATTGTCCTGACGCATGTTTCGGGTCACCTGGCCGCAGGCAATTCGGCAGCGCTAGGCCTTGCAAAGGTGACCGCGTCAACGACAAACCCGGCGGGAGGCGTTATTCGACGTCGTGCTGATCAAGAGCCTGACGGTGTCATGGAGGAGACGGCTCAACGCCTTTATCCATCAATCAAAATGGAAGCATCCCGACGGGGAGAGTTACTGCGCGTCGGCCTTGAAATCTACGCAAGTTACGGCGTAACCACCGCGCAAGATGGTGGTGTTTCCCTCGCCTACGTTGATCAGTTGCGAAATGAAAGCGCAACATTACCCTTCCCAATTGACATGGTCGCATTTGTGGAAGTTAATACAGTTGATGATGCCACCGTCGACAGCATCGAAGTTGATACTAACTATACGAACGGCTTTAGGCTCGGTGGCGTAAAGTTTTGGCTCGACGGGTCGCCTCAAGGTCGAACAGCGTGGCTTTCGGAACCGTATACACAAGGACCGCCTGGGCAAGCAGCAGACTACTTTGCCTACCCGACTTTCGATCCTGACACCTATAAAGGGCGCATGCTTAGGCTTCTCGAACGGAAGGTACCTGTGCTTGCGCATGCGAATGGTGATGCAGCAATTGAACTAATGATTGACGGCGTCGCCGACGCTGTTGACACGCTTAAAATCTCAGACCACCGCTCGGTCGCCATTCACTCGCAACTGATGCGCCGGGATCAACTGGACCGAGTTAAGAGTCTTGGCATTGTTCCGTCTTACTACGCCGCGCACCCCTTCTTTTGGGGCGATTGGCATCGCCTAAGTTTTGGTGAGGAGCGCGCTGCTTTCATTAGCCCGGCGCAAGCGTCCATTGACCGCGGCATCCCGTTTACGATTCATAATGATTCACCCGTTGTGCCGCCGAATGTAATGCGCCTCATCTGGATAGCAGTCAATCGCTTCACTCGCAGCGGGCATGTTCTAGGCCCCGATCAAAGAATCTCGGTTTATGATGCGCTTTATGCCGTTACTCAAGGCGCTGCTTTTCAATATTTTGAAGAAGACAACAAAGGGTCGATTACCGCGGGGAAACAGGCCGATTTCGTCATACTCGGCGAGAATCCGCTGAAGGCTGAGCCTGAAACGTTAAAGGACATACCAATCATTGAAACGATCGCGCGCGGTAAAACCGTCTATCGACGTGACTAAATTGAAAAACAATCTGCATCATCTGATCGCGGCAGGATGCCGCTCCTACGAATTTTCCAACAGCCCGCTAGTCGAAAATTTCTGGACGCATATGCGGAAATAGCAAGACGTCGCGGATTGAAGATGCATTAGTCAACAGCATCACCAATCGGTCGATGCCAAGTCCGAGCCCTGCCGTCGGCGGCAGACCGTATTCCAGAGCACGGATGTAATCTGCATCGTAAAGCATCGCTTCATCGTCACCGGCTGTACGATTCTCTACCTGGGCGCGAAAACGTTCCTCTTGGTCTTCCGAATCATTTAACTCTGAGAAGCCGTTTGCTATTTCTCGTCCGCCGATGAATAACTCGAATCGATCTGTCACAAAGGGGTCCGAATCTTTGCGACGTGACAGCGGCGACACTTCAGTCGGGTATTGCGTAACGAACGTCGGATCGCGCAACTCCGCTTCGCCCGTCTTCTCGAAAATTTCGATTTGCAATTTGCCACTGTCGTAATTGTCTTCGACCTTTATGCCCAACTGACTCGCCAAGTCAGCGAGATATTCGCGATCTCGAATCCTTGTGCGGTCAACATCGGGGTTAAATTTCATAATCACGTCTTCGACGGTCATACGGACAAACGGTTTGGAAAAGTCGAACAACTCGTCCTGATAGGTGACTTTAGCACTACCCAAAACCGATTCGGACATACCCTTCAGCAAGGCCTCAATCATCTCGATCAAATCTTCATAATCGGCGTACGCACGATAGAGTTCCAACATCGTGAATTCGGGATTGTGTTGCGTGGAAACCCCTTCATTTCGAAAATTGCGATTAATTTCGTACACACGCTCAAACCCACCGACCGTTAACCGCTTGAGATTGAGTTCAGGTGCAACTCGCAGGTAAAGCGGCATGTCGAGCGCATTGTGGTGCGTCGTAAAGGGCCGTGCGATGGCGCCGCCCGGCGTCGTTTGCATCATGGGCGTTTCCACTTCCAGATAATCCTGAGCATCCAGAAAGGCGCGAATATAGGTGATGATCCTCGATCGAATGCGAAAAGTCCTGCGACTTTCTTCATTCATGATCAGATCAACGTAGCGACGCCGATAGCGCGTTTCCTGGTCGCTCAATCCATGGAATTTTTCAGGCAACGGTCGTAATGATTTGGTCAATAGACGAATTTCGTCTGCACGAACCGTCAACTCACCTGTATTTGTTTTAAACAAAGCACCGGTCGCGCCGACGATATCGCCGACGTCCCATTTCTTAAACGATTGATACAAGCCCTCTGGCAACCGGTCTCGTTCGACCCTAATTTGAATCTGACCGGTCCGGTCCTGAAATTTGATGAAGCTTGCTTTGCCCATGACGCGCTTCACCATCATTCGTCCGGACACACTAACGACGACGTTGTCGTCTTTTAGGCGTTCGTCTTCATGCTTTCCATAGCTTTGATGCAACTCATCCGCCAAGGCATTGCGTCTAAAGTCATTGGGAAACGCGATACCTTCTTCGCGAAGAGCCGCAAGTTTCTTCCGTCGCTCCGCAATTAGCGCATTCTCATCCTGTTTTCTATTGTCTATCACTTACAATCCTTGTTTGAGGCTGGCCTCAATGAAGTTGTCTAACGCGCCATCTAACACTGCCTGAGTGTTACCGGTTTCAACGCCCGTGCGCAAATCTTTGATGCGACTCTGATCCAATACATAGGAGCGAATCTGACTTCCCCAGCCAACGTCGGCCTTGCTGTCCTCGACCACTGAGGCTTTCACCCGTCGTTCCTGCAGCTCAAGCTCATACAATTTAGCTTTCAATTGCTTCATCGCAGTCGCCTTGTTTTTATGTTGCGAGCGATCATTCTGGCACTGCACAACCGTATTGGTCGGATTATGCGTAATTCGCACCGCTGATTCTGTTCGGTTTACATGTTGGCCACCCGCGCCACTGGCACGATACACATCTATGCGCAGATCGGACGGATTTATGTCGATATCAATGTCGTTGTCGACTTCAGGCGAGACGAAAACTGAGGCAAAGGACGTATGCCGCCGATTGCTCGAATCAAACGGCGATTTTCGCACCAGACGATGTACACCGGTTTCGGTGCGCAACCAACCATAAACGTAGTCCCCGGATACCCGCACAGTTGCGCTTTTGATCCCTGCTACCTCGCCTGCCGATGCTTCGATGATTTCTGCTTTGAATCCATGGCCTTCGGCCCAACGCAGATACATGCGGAGAATCATCTCGGCCCAGTCTTGCGCTTCCGTACCGCCCGCACCTGATTGAATATCGAGGAATGCATCATTCGCATCCAATTCGCCGGCGAACATGCGACGAAACTCAAGCTGGTTAATTTGACTAGCGTAGGAATCGAGATCCACGGTCAGTTCGCCCACCGTTTCCGCATCGTCCTCGTCAACGGCGAGCGCTAATAATTCTTCAGCGTCGACAAGTCCAGTCTTTAGCGTCTCTAACACCAGTACCACGGCTTCTAACTGCGCCCGCTCTTGGCCCAGCGCCTGAGCTCGATCCTGGTTATTCCACACATCAGGGTCTTCGAGTTCACGCCCAACTTCCGTCAATCGTTCAGCTTTGCCTTCATAGTCAAAGATACCCCCTTAACGCTGCTGCGCGTTCAGAAAGATCCGTTATGCGTTGTGATATTGGGCTGGTTTCCATGGTTTTTATCAGCTAAGCCGCGATATGGTCCTGCAAATGACGCGCGATGTTAGCACGTCGTTGAGCGCATTTTTAGAGACTCACAATTTGGAGAGCAATGAGTTGCGGCGTCTCCATTCCGCGAAACTCATTAACGTCTAATCGATAGGTGATTTGCACGGTTCCACGATAGACCGGACCGGCCTGATAGAAAGCAATAGCATCGATTACGCCACCGCCGGACGACGGTCGAACACGGAGTTTAAGGTGATTCTCGCCGACTGTTCGTTGCGCTTCGACCTGAAAATCACCCGTAAAGACTGGTTCCGGGAAACCGGCACCCCACGGTCCCGCTTCGCGCAGCGTACGAGCAAACTGTAAATTCATCGCAGTCGTCGGTAGATCACCGTCGGTTGTAATCGCGCCACTAAAGTCCGCATCTGGATACATTTGGCGTAGTTTTTCAGTTGCGAGCGATTTAAATCGAGGGAAATTTTTCTCTGCCAAACTGAGCCCCGCGGCCATCGCATGCCCGCCGAAGCGCTCGATTAGCCCCGGCTCACTGGTGTCAACGGCTTCCAGAAGATCGCGGATGTGTACCCCAGGAACCGACCGTGCTGAACCTTTCAGCATTGCATCATTCTCACGTGCAAAAGCAATCACCGGACGATCGCAACGCTCGCGGACACGAGAGGCAATCAAGCCAACCACTCCCTGGTGCCAACCCTCATGATAAAGCGATACACAGTCCGGCAAATTGGTGTTATCCATCGCATCAACGTAGGCGAAAGCTTCATCACGCATCTTTGCCTCAATGTCTTTCCGCTCGCGATTAATTCTGTCGAGGTCCGCTGTCAGTTCCCTGGCGGTTTGTTCGTCATCTGTTAACAGACACTCAATGCCGACCGACATATCCTCTAGTCGCCCGGCCGCATTTAAGCGCGGGCCCACCACGAATCCAAGATCGGTGCTGACCGCACGCGTGAAGGATTTTCCCGCAATTTCAAACATCGCACGAATCCCCGGTACTGATCGACCCGCCCGTACTCTTGCCAAACCCTGATCGACAAGAACGCGATTATTCAAATCCAGCTTAACCACATCGGCGATTGTTCCGAGTGCGACCAAATCAAGGAACGTCGCGGGAATTTTCGCGGCCCCTGATCTGCCTTGACGCTCGAGTTCCCGACCTAGTGCCGCCATGAGGTAAAAGGCAACGCCAACGCCTGCAAGATGCGGACTGACGAAATCAACACCGTCGAGATTCGGGTTAACCATTGCATCTGCGTCGGGAAGTTCCTTGCCGGGCAAATGATGATCAGTAATTAAGACCTGCATGCCGAGGCGATGGGCTTCGTTGACGCCATCAATACTCGACACTCCATTGTCGACGGTGATCAGCAGATCAGGTTTACGCTCGTGCGCGACAGTCACGATCTTTGGCGTCAATCCATACCCGAATTTGAAACGATTGGGAACAATATAGTGGACATCAGTGATGCCGAATGCGCGGAGACACCGAATGACCAATGCAGTGCTCGTCGCGCCATCCGCATCAAAATCGCCGACGATCATGATGCGCTTGTTCGCGTGCGCCAAAATAAGACTCACGGCAGCCTCTATGCCTGCTAGCGAACTCACCGGCGCGAGGCTACGTAGGCCGTAGTCCAGTTCGCTTGGATTAGACACACCGCGCGCGGCAAATAACCGCTGCAATATCGGATCCACGCCAAGCAGTGAGTCCGCGGCTGCCCGTTTCTGTGGCCTTACATGCAGCGGACGTACGCGAATGTCGTTCACTATTGCTCCTTGTAGCCCGAATTATTCATGAAATGGCCGCACCCCCGCATGATCATTACGACCCTTCACGAATATTCCGGGTTAATAGCGGTGACATACCGCGCCAGACTTTGAGTCGATCAACTCTATCCAACTCGACTTTTAACCCGTCGCGAAACAAAACGACCAAGCGTTGCAGCTTTCCACGCTTGAGCAATCCCGCCAATGCAGTTAAATACGCTGACAATCCCTCTGTAGACTTTTCGTCCACAACCGCGACAAATCCCTGCGGTGACGATCCTAAGCAAGTTTCAAAATCCAACCATGGCCGTGACGTTCCATTGACGCTTGCCCAATAGCCTGCGAATAAGGCGTCAGCCGAATACAAATCCGGTATCGATAGTGCCTTTGGCTCTGGCGCGACGCCACCGCCCCACAACCACAACGAATTGATCTCCGGCAATCCCACTTCCTGACGTCGCAAATTGACCGCATGGTCATGCAAGAACATTTGTAATTCACCGAGCAATTGGTGATAGGCCTTAGCGGCAATACCTGACGCTGTAAATTTGTCGGGAACGTGACCGTCCGCAGCTGCCGCAGATACCGACGGCAAATTCATTGGCGCGTCGATTTGCAAATACCCGTGAGTGCCGAGTCGCACGAAGGAATAATCACCCTCTGCATCGAATTTCGTGTGCAATGACGTAAAGATTTCTCGAATATCACTTGCAGTGTTCTGATCGGCAGGCAATAAGCGGAGCCGTACGTCTCGCATTCGTACCTGGTAATGTACCGGGTCTGCCGCGGCCATCCAGCTATTCGAGCGTTCGCCAGTCTGCCCCCAGAAGCGCAATGCCGCAAATCCCTCAACGGGTATTGGTGCCTCAATCACGGACAATACTTCGACGAGCATTTCATGCTCCAGGGGTTGCATCAACACCGTCCCACGAGAAAGCCATCGTCGCAGTTGTAAATCAATCTCCTGGCCCGAGACGCCCACTGGCAACACCACCACTGCTTGACCGTCTCTCACCCGGGTTTAGTCCTTCAGGTACGCCGAAAAGCGGACAGTGTACTGATGTGGGTGAACTTCGGGGGATCTTTACGAACAAATAAGCAGGAAAGAGTCCGTAAATAGGAGACAATTGCAGCATGAAATTTGTTCGGGAAACGCATTCATCCCTCACCATTCATCAGGTTGATGAGGGTGTCATTCGTATTGGAGACGAAAAAATCCGGGAAAACGTCGTGCTCTTTCGGGACACGATCGAGCGCGGGTGGATGGTAGACGACGTATCGAAACTTGTCGAAAGCGATTTCGCAACCTTGATCGAGAAGAGCCCGGAAATCGTTATTTTTGGTACTGGCTGGACACCGAAACTACCGCCACGAGACCTCGTGTTTGCGTTCGCCCGACGTGGCATCGGTTTCGAAACGATGGATACGCCCGCCGCTTGCCGAACCTTCAATGTGTTAATCAGCGAAGATCGTGACGTCGCCGCCGTATTGCTCATAAATTCTACGGATCCATAGTCCGCAAACGGCGGCACAGCGAACTTAAGCCTAATGTCGTGGCAAATACTGGCGTGGATTGACCGGTTTGCCGTTCCGGCGAATCTCAAAATGTAACTGAGCCGGATTGCCACTGCTCGCGCCCATAGTCGCAATGCGCTGCCCCTTGCGAATTGCCTGCCCTTCCTTGACCGATAACGAAGCGTTGTAGCCGTAGGCGCTTAAGAAAGTGTCGTTATGTTTCAAGATTATCAACTGTCCATAACCGATTAGGCCACCACCGGCATAAACCACCCGACCATTCGCGGCAGCTCGCACTTCCTGCCCGGCCTTACCGGCAATTAGCAGTCCAGTTCCTGCCCCCTCCACGCCTTTGAATTCGGCCATAACTCTCCCGTTTGCCGGCCAAGCCCACCCGAGCGGCGGGTCGGAAGGTGGCGGCGGAATCGTTCGTTTTGCCGCCGGTGCCGGCTTCGCGACCGGCCTGCTCGCACGTGAACCGCTCGGCGGTGCCAAACGAATTACCTGGCCAGGGTGAATAAGTGACCCGTCGCCAAGATTGTTCCAACGCGCAAGTGCGCGAGCACTTGCGCCATAGCGATCGGCGATAGCCGAAAGGGTCTCGCCAGATCGAACGACGTGAATTTCCTGCGGCGTGTGATCCCAATACGTCGGCGCGACACACCCACTGACTAAAAGGATGACTAAAAGGACACCCACAAATAGTAGGGCAATCCGAATGGCCTGCGCACGGAGATAAAGCACGCTGCGACCATGGTTAGCTGCGCGCGTCACCATACGGCTAATGCCAGACGACCAGATAGACAGCGATTGCCACGGCAATAGCGACGACGGTCCAACCGATACGCTCAATGTATTCAGGCAGCAGAGACTCCACACGATCACCGCCGATCACAATCAGGCCTGCTACAAGAAAAAACCGTGCCCCACGACCGAGCGCCGATGCGATGACAAAACCCGGAAAATTCAGCACGGCAACTCCTGCCGAGATTGTGAAAATCTTATAGGGAATCGGCGAGAAACCGGCGATGAGGACTGCCCAGATGCCCCAATTGTCGAACCACTCCTTACCCTTCAGATACGCGGGCCAATACCCCATGTCGTGCAACCAGGGTTCGACTCGATCGAAAAGATAATATCCGATCGCATAGCCAGCGATGCCGCCCAGAATCGACGTCACCGTGGTAATCGTTGCCAACCACCATGCCCGGGGCTTGTCCGCGAGACACATCGGAGCCAACATGACGTCCGGCGGAATCGGAAAGAACGAAGATTCCGCTAAACTTAAAAAACCGAGATACCGTGCAGCGTGGCGATGTCGTGCCCAGCCAAGCACGCGGTCATACAAAGGTCCAAAAAGTTTCATCGATAGTTAGCCTAAGCGCGGTCAATCCGGCGAGATAAATCTGCCGACAACAAGAATCAAGTCGAACAAGTATAGCCAAGATATTGTTTTATTAGCTATTTACCTTTCACTAACGGGACAAAACTCACCTCGCCCAGTGATTCCTGCTCGTATTGATCACCTGTCCGGGTCACCACGATCAAATCCTGCCTGCCGCTAGGCCCTACGGGAATGATGAGTCGCCCACCCGGCGCCAATTGCTCGAGGAGCTTTTGCGGCACTTCGGCGGCGGCAGCCGCCACCAAAATACCGTCATACGGCGCATATTTCGCCCACCCCTCCCAACCGTCGCCAGGCCGAAATTGAACATTGTAAATATCCAAATCACGCAATCTTTGGCGCGACTTCTGATAAAGCTCACGTATCCGTTCGACGGTGTAAATCTTCTTGACCAGCGGCGCAAGCACCGCCGTCTGATAGCCACAACCAGTGCCAATTTCAAGCACGCTGTCGCCCTCGAAGCCATCTAGCAGGGCTTCTGACATACGCGCCACTACATAGGGCTGGCTAATCGTCTGACCGAGCCCGATAGGCAAAGCAGTATCTTCGTAGGCACGACTCGCTAGTGCCTCGTCCACGAACAGGTGGCGCGGAACATTGCGAATTTGCTCTAGAACCGCGGTTGACCGGATGCCGCCCTTCCGCAGGCGCTCCACCAAACGATCCCGGGTTCGCGCTGACGTCATTCCAATGCCCTGAATGCTGCTCTTGCTCTGCATTAAGTTTTTAGCCAGCTGGCCAGCTCAGGCAGCATTTCATGTCGAGTCAAATCAACCTTGATCGGCGTAACGGCAACAGCGCCCTTTTCGATTGCCGCAAAATCCGTCCCGGGGCCCGTATCCTGGCCTTCACCAGCGGGTCCGATCCAATAAATCGAACGACCATGCGGATCTTTTTGCTCAATCATGGGTTCAGATCGGTGTCTAAAGCCCAAGCGAGCGGCTTCAATTCCCCGCAGGTCTTCATATGCCATGTCAGGCACGTTGACGTTCAGCATGATGTCACTCGGCAATGGGTTTTCAGTGAGCTTCAGAACAAGTTCCATCGCGACCCGCGCCGCAGTATCAAAATGGCTCGCGTGGGCTCCCACTAAAGAAACCGCAATAGCGGGCAAGCCCAGGAAGCGCCCTTCCATAGCAGCAGCAACGGTCCCAGAATAGATCACATCGTCGCCAAGATTCGCACCGTGATTAACGCCCGATACGACAATGTCCGGATCTGTCTCGAGAAACCCCTCGAGGGCCAAATGCACACAATCCGAAGGCGTGCCATTGACGTAATACCGTCTTTCGTCAACCTTCCGCACCCGCAACGGCGACTCCAATGTCAACGAATTGCTCGCACCGCTTCGATTGCGGTCTGGAGCAAATACCGTAACTTCCGCTATTTCGGAAAGTGCATCAGATAGCGCAATGATGCCTTTCGCAAGATAGCCGTCGTCGTTGCTAACGAGAATTTTCAAAGTGAGTATTGTTCGAATATGAAGGGCGCGCTCACTATACTCAATGTTTGATCCACGCCAAAGTGCATTTGATGAATTCAGCTCGTGACAAACGATAACAACGACAATAAAAATGATGACAGCGGCCTATTTCGTCGCCTGATGGAGGATATCCAACCACTCGAACGGGACAAGCGTGCGCCCGCCTACAAACCAAAACCGCCGGCTAGAGCTCGTTTCAAACATGCCGATGAGAGAGCGGTGCTCGAAGAAAGCCTCGATGTCGATATAGACGATATGGACGATCTTGAGACCGGTTCCGGTGAGAGCATGCAATTTAAGCGCGCTTCCGTCGGGCGCCGCACCATACGCAAGCTTGCGCGAGGGAGTTTCAGCGTCCAGTCGGAGATCGACTTACATGGCATGACCGTTCCCGAGGCCAAAAGCGCCTTGCGCGAATTTGTGAAAGACGCAGCCGTACGAGGCTTAACCTGCATTCGTGTCATTCACGGGAAAGGGATCGGCTCTGGAGAGCGCGGCCCAATACTAAAAAGCAAAGTTAACAATTGGTTGCGGCGTTGGGATGAAATACTCGCTTTTGTCTCGACCAAGCAAGTTCATGGCGGCACCGGCGCGGTATACGTCTTATTAAAGAAAGAGTAGGCAAAATGCCGCGCTGCTTTTGCAGGCATATCTCAGTAAACCCACCTCACGAGAGGCCACCTTCCTGGTCTTGAGTTAAGCAACCCGCCCTGCAGCCTGCCCCGAGGCCCATGCCCACTGAAAATTAAAGCCGCCTAGCTGCCCGGTAACGTCAACGACCTCACCAATAAAATACATGCCAGGTTGCTGCACGCATTCCATCGTTTGCGACGACAAGCTCCTCGTATCAACCCCGCCAAGTGTTACTTCCGCAGTTCGATACCCTTCTGTACCAGACGGTTTAAGCTGCCATGCCGCGACATGCGTTGCGATATCCCGCAATCGCTCATCACTGAACCCAGCAATACGTTCGTCTGACATCGTTGACCACCACATTTGCTCCAGCTCAAGCACGAGCGCCCGCGGCAAATGCTCGGACAGTACTGTGCGCAAAAGTAACTGTGGTTGTTGCAATTTCGCCTCCAACAACAATTCGGTCACATCAGCGTCTGGCAACAGATCGATAGTGATAGCCAAGCCGGGCACCCAATGATTCGATGATTGCAATACGGCGGGCCCGCTCAACCCGCGGTGCGTGAACAGGATGTCATCGTTAAACGAATGGGTGCCGACGGAGATCGTCGCGCCTGTACTGATTCCGGAAAGGCGCTTGCTCAGCGCCTGCAGCCGCCCGGTGAATATGTATGGCACAAGTCCTGCGGTGGTTGGCCAAACGTTTAGCCCAAACTGACGGGCGAGCCGATAACCGAAATCCGACGCGCCCATTTTTGGAATAGACAAGCCACCTGTTGCAACGACGAGCGACTGACAATCATGTTGACCGGTATTGGTGTGCAGACGATAGCCGTCCGCATAACTCACTGTTAAAATTTCACAATCACTACGAATGATCACACCAGCTTGATCACATTCGTCGACCAGCATGGCAAGAATGTCTTTCGACGAAAAATCGCAAAACAACTGACCGACAGTTTTCTCGTGATAGGCGATCTCGTGCCGCTCAACAAGCGCAACGAAATCGTGTGGCGTAAATCGGCTGAGTGCCGAAATACAAAAGCGCGGATTGCGTGAAACGAAATCCTCAGAAGAGCAATTAAGATTGGTGAAATTGCATCGGCCGCCGCCGGACATCAGAATTTTTTTACCGATCTTGTTCGATCCCTCGAGGACGAGGACTCGACGTCCGCGCTGACCCGCGACCAACGCGCACATAAGACCAGCAGCGCCGCCACCGGCAATGATTACATCATAGGAATCCATCGCCACCCTTTGCGACTCGTGGTGACTCGAAATTGAATTTTACTTTTGCTGCTTCCAGACGTTCGACCGTACCGCTTCGGCGGCAGGCTCGACAATAATTGCGCCAATACGACACGGTGCGACACCAGAGGTTTCGTCGCACGTCTTCGTATTCTCTAAACGCTCATTATGGGCCGCTTGCAAGTCATCGGTACGCGACGGCTCGTCACGTGGAAGCACGACATTCCCGCTGGAACCAAGCGACGACTGAGCATCGACGTCGCTCGCAAAAACACTTGATTCTTTCACGGCAGGTCGATAATCCGATTCTTGCCGATCAATCAAAACATTATCAACGTGAGATGCCATATCCATCATCTTCACTAACGCGCTCGCACAATCGTCTTCATTGGCGAATTGATATTCGACCGTTTCTTCCTGATAGATTATTTTTCCCGCTGGCGCGATGCATTGAGTTAAAGACAAAACGAATACTTTTATCCAGGCAGTTTCCATAATTTCCTCCTACGACTCACGACTGATATTGATTTTTTTCGTCATGATCATTTGACCGCTTTCAAATCGATGCTTCGCACGGTTCTGATAATATGCAGCTTATCAAAGCCTTCGCCATTTGGGACAAACGAAGCAGCCCGTGGTTTGAAAGCAAGACAGGATGTGCTAAAACACACAGCATCTCAAGGACTTGGAATTTGGCGATTCCGCATCAACTCAATGATGTCTTGCGAAATCTAGCGCTCTGCGCAATTGTTCCAGACGCTCGCGCGCAATGATTCGAGCGCAACGACCGAAGATTAGCGGACATCGGATTATTTACGCATCACGTATGATCTCTCGCAATACAGAGGTCGCGAAGCATCCGGGAGCCAGACTAAACTGGAGCCAGATTGCGGACTCACCAAGGTCCCAGTCAAGATCGCGAACGACGAGACGAAGCGATCGCCTGGACTGTTTGACGTGCGAATTTTCAAGCCCTTGGACCAGATCCGAAAAGCGCGCGGCGACAGCGGATTCCAGTTCGCTAACATCGCCAGAGGATGTGCAATTGCCCTCTCCCCACATGACACCGGTTGCATGAATGTCCATCGAAACCATTCTTTGTATAATTTCTGCATCAATCTGATCTGGCACGAATACGCTGTTCGTACCGTCCAAATTCATTGTGTCTCCGGCAAGCGGTTTGTTCCACGTATCGGCGGCAACTCGCGCACTTAGAATTTCGTTAAAAATCCACGACCTGGCTGCGGACAACACGATGCTGCGTTTGTCACGAGACAATCGCTTACCCGCAAACATTCGTTTCGCAAGATCCAGATTTCCCGCCGCTCGACCAAAGCGTTGTGGACCGAAATAATTCGGCACGCCCTGCGATCGTATCAATTCAAGTTTGCGAATGAGTTCGTCAGACCCAAGCTCATTTCCACGAATGGCAAGGCGAAATTGATTTGCAGCATGTGCACCACGCTTCAACTTTTTCTGGTGTCGAGTGGTTTTTAGTATTTGCACTTTCGGCAATGAAAATTCGGACCAATCCGTACCGGCCCCACTGGGTCGCCGCACACTAAACCACTGTTGCGTCACCGCGTGACGATCTTTCAGGCCTGCATATCCCACATCACGCAAAGGAACGCCGGCATGCTCAGCAAGACCGCTAGCAACCCAATGAGTGTTGGTTTCTTCTTTCTCCACCCACAAAAAATCGTGCTCGCCGTCAGACGACAGTTCGAAGTCTAAGCGTTCGGTGACTTGGAAATCACTTGAAATTTGTTTGATAAGCCCCTGAACTAATTGCTCACCGTGGGCGTAACGCCACTCGGGCAGCGCGCTATCAGGGCCGGACATCAGCGACTAGGCGTTCGCCGCTGGCAGGTACAACCTGGAAAAAAGTCTCTGATTTACCGATCATGCCGAGATCAGTTCGCGCTCGTTCTTCCGCGGCCGCGCGACCGTTCTTAAGATTGAGTACCTCAGCCTCGAGCGAAAAATTTCGTTCCTGAAGCGATTCATTCTCCAGGTGCTGCGACTGCACTGCGGAACGGAGTTCCTCGGTTCGAGAAAATCCGTTGTCCGACAGCATTAGCTGGCCGACCATGGCAAAACCTGCCATGCCTAATACCAGCACTATCCAACGTAAATTCAACAACCCAATTCCCCAATTTTGACCCGTCAGACCTCTATCGAGAATGCCTGCCGGCCTGCATATATTGCCGCGTCACCCAACTCTTCTTCGATGCGCAACAACTGATTGTACTTTGCGATTCGATCAGAGCGTGACAGCGACCCGGTCTTAATTTGAGTCGCTTCCGTTCCCACCGCGATGTCGGCAATCGTGCTGTCAGATGTCTCGCCAGAGCGGTGAGAAACGACAGCAGAGAAGCCAGCCTCGACGGCCATAGTAATCGCATCAAGTGTTTCCGTTAAGGTACCGATTTGGTTGGGTTTTATCAATATAGAATTGCCTATATTTTCATGTATTCCACGATTTAGGATGCTGGTGTTGGTCACAAACAGGTCATCGCCCACTAATTGCACTGTCGCGCCCAATTTATCGGTCAAAAGACGCCAGCCGCTCCAGTCTCCTTCGTCCAGTCCATCCTCTATCGTGACGATCGGATAGTGACTGACAAGATCCGCCAGAAAGTCGCAAAATCCAGCTGCATCGAAGTCTCTGCCCTCGGATCTCAGGTGATAGCGACCGTCTGCGTAAAATTCCGAGCTTGCGACATCCAGTCCTAGCAAGATGTCATCGCCAGCCGAAAACCCAGCCTGCTCAATCGCCTCAAGAATGGTGTCGAGGGCTGCACGGTTGGACGGCAAATCTGGCGCAAAGCCACCTTCATCGCCGACTGCGGTGTTTAACCCTTTGGAGTTGAGCACGCTTTTTAGCGCATGAAAAATCTCCGCCCCATAACGCAATGCTTCCCGAAAATTGGGTGCGCCGACTGGCAGAATCATGAACTCCTGAATATCGACGCTATTATCTGCATGCGCACCGCCGTTGATAATGTTCATCATCGGCACCGGCATCGTAGTGCTCGGACCCAGGTGGCGAAAAAGAGAGTGACCGACTGAAAGCGCATCCGCTTTTGCCGCAGCAAGCGATACAGCGAGTAGCGCGTTAGCACCGAGATTAGCCTTGTTGTCGCTCCCGTCGAGCTCAATCATTTTCTGATCTAGTGCACGCTGATCGGCGAATTCCATTTTCTTTAGCTCGGTTTTCAAAATGCCATTTACATTCGCGACTGCTTTTTGTACGCCTTTACCGAGATACCGTTCCTTGTCGCCGTCGCGTAGTTCTACCGCCTCCCGCTTACCGGTTGATGCGCCGGAGGGAACGCCCGCGCGTGCAGAGCTACCATCTGCCAGTACAACATCAGCTTCCACAGTTGGGTTGCCGCGAGAATCCAGTATTTCCCGTCCTCTAATATCTGCAATCTTGATCATGAATTACCCGTTAAATGAATGGGAGTCAGAGTAGTACTCTGACTCCGGATGGTTTGAGTGTCTGCGGACCAAAAGGGCTCTAGATGCCCAGGCCGAACTCCGACTCAATAAAATCGTCACGTTTGACGGCGATATCGATCGCCTGCAACGTTTCCAGAAGAGAAAACATCTTATCCAGCGGCCAGGCGTTTGGACCATCACTTAATGCTTTGTCCGGGTCCGCATGCGTTTCCATGAAAAGACCCGCAACCCCTGCTGCCGTTGCCGCGCGCGCCAGGACCGGAATGAATTCGCGCTGCCCGCCTGATGCATAGCCCTTACCACCCGGCAACTGCACCGAGTGAGTCGCATCGAAAACGACCGGACAACCACTGCCTCTGAGCACCGCGAGGCTACGCATATCTGAAACTAAGTTATTGTAACCAAAGGAAAACCCTCGCTCACACACCATGATATCTGCATTACCGGTCGACTTCGCTTTGTCTACCACGTTCTGCATTTCCCAAGGGGACAAAAACTGCCCCTTCTTAATATTCACAGGTCGACCGGCGTTGGCCACATTGAGAATGAAGTTGGTTTGGCGACACAGGAATGCCGGCGTTTGCAGGACATCCGCAACTTCTATTACTTCATCCAGTGGCGTGTCTTCGTGAACATCCGTCAATATCGGCACGCCAAGCTGGCTCTTTACTTCCGCTAATATCCGCAAGCCCTCTTCGATTCCCAGACCACGAAAACCATCCTTCGAACTACGATTCGCCTTGTCGTAGGATGATTTATAGATGAACGGAATGCCCAGTTCGTTAGTAATTTCTTTCAGTGCGCCCGCAGTATCCAGCGCCGATCCCTCGCTCTCAACGACGCAAGTTCCGGCAATCAGGAAAAAGGGTTTATCTGGCCCGACGTCAAAACCGCATAACTTCATGCTTCTGCAACTCGCGGCAAACGGTCTTTATTCGCCAGCACGGCTGCACGAATGAAACTCGTAAACAATGGATGACCATCACGTGGGTTTGACGTGAATTCCGGATGAAATTGGCTCGCGACAAACCAGGGATGCGCCGGTATCTCCACCATTTCCACGAGATCATCGACCGACAAACCTGAAAAACGCATGCCCGCAGCGGTGAGCCGGTCACGATAGTGATTGTTCACTTCGTAGCGATGCCGATGCCGCTCGTGGACCGTGCCAGCGCCGTAGATCGACGCCACCATAGAATCCTCTTCGAGTAGAATCTCCTGCGCTCCGAGGCGCATCGTACCGCCCATCGCCGAGTTTTCGCTGCGCTCTTCGCGCTCGCCGGCACTGGTTTCCCATTCGGTGATCAATGCAACGACCGGGTATTCTGTGCCACGCTGAAACTCTGTGCTGTGGGCACCCTCAAGTGTGGCGAGATTGCGTGCGGCTTCGATCACTGCCACCTGCATGCCAAGGCAAATTCCAAGGTAGGGAACATCGTTTTCGCGAGCATACTGAACCGCCGCAACTTTGCCTTCGATACCTCGATCGCCAAAACCGCCCGGCACAACGATGCCATCCATCGCGCGCAGGCAATCGCTACCATTGTCTTCGATATCCTGGGATTCAACATAGTGAATATTGACCCGCGTGCCACTATGAATACCGCCGTGCAACAGCGCCTCACTCAATGAAATGTAAGCGTCCCGAAGGCCCATATACTTGCCAACCATGGCGATATTGACCTCGGCAACTGGATTCTTCTTCGCCTCCACGATTTCCTGCCACTCACTGAGATTTGCAGATGGCAGATCCAACTTAAGCTGTTCAGCAACGATATCGCCCAGTCCCTGCGCATGCATAATGGCAGGAATCTTGTATAAATCGTCTACGTCATAGGCTGAAATAACCGCCCGCTCCTGAACATTGGTGAAAAGAGCGATTTTCTGGCGTTGCTCATCCGGTAGCATTTTTTCGGATCGACAGACCAGGATGTCAGGCTGAATACCGATGGAACGGATTTCCTTGACCGAGTGCTGTGTGGGTTTCGTTTTGATTTCACCGGAAGTCGCTATGAAGGGCACGAGCGTCAGATGTACATAGACAACGCGATCCTTGCCCAATTCGATACCCATCTGTCGGATTGCCTCGAGGAACGGCAAAGATTCGATATCACCGACGGTACCGCCAATTTCAACCAGGCAAATATCCGCATTGTTAGCGCCTTTCTTGACGCTATCCTTTATCTCGTTAGTGATATGCGGAATGACCTGAACCGTTGCGCCGAGATAATCCCCGCGGCGTTCTTTGCCAATCACCGTTTCATAAATGCGACCGGTCGTGAAATTGCTATTGCGACCACAGGTTGTGCGGACGAATCGCTCATAGTGCCCAAGGTCCAAATCGGTTTCAGTGCCGTCCTCTGTGACGAAAACCTCACCATGCTGAAAGGGACTCATCGTCCCAGGATCAACATTTATATACGGATCGAGTTTGATCATGCTAATCGATAAACCACGAGATTCCAGGATAGCGCCAAGGCAAGCCGACGTAATGCCCTTGCCAAGTGATGACACAACGCCACCGGTAATAAATACATACGAAGTCATAAGCTAGCCAATTGGTTTTAGTCGTCGGGAAAAACAAAGAGTCGGAACAAAGACACACCTCTCGTGCAAATTTGCGCACGAAATTATGTACTTAATCCGACTCGGAAGAAGCCATCTGCAAGGTTTCAGTGGTTTCTTTATTAGACCCGTCGTTTGATTAAAGACGGTGTTGCAAGTTAGCAGATCGCTGCAATCTTCTCAATGCGAACGATCATTTTAGTGTCGGTGCATCACGCCAATCAATCCGAAATCCGGGCTCTGCTCGACAGCGCGCATCCACCCACAAATCGGCCACCGCAACCAAGCGTTCGCCCACATAAAATAGAGGTAACTTCGAGCGCATCCAAGGTAATACATCTGATTCTTGAAGCAACTTCTTAAGTTTCCTGGTGCCTCCCAACGGTTCGATGCGCAAGGTCTCACCACCGCAACGGAAGCGAAGTTCAAGCCCTTGCTCGACAAGATCCGGCGCGATGCCATAACTCATGGTTGGTATTGCAGACAAAGCGCCCAATCCTGGCCCTAACTCGAGCGGCGCGGACGCCTGCGTGACAATGCCCGTTACTGGCGGAGCGGCAGGTTCTGCTTCCGGGAGAATGAAAATCTCATCACGAAAACGCCTGACTTCTGCGCCCGCCCAAGATACCAAGGGTTGTCGGTCCGAATCTGCCGGAATTAGCTCAGTAAGAATTTGCTCAAGGCGCGTAGCAGGCGCTGATGGCAATACAGACAAGCGAATCGCGTGGCGCAATAAATTTCGTTGTCGTGGCTGCGAAAGCGTTTGTAATGCCGTGATGTTAAGGCGATCACAACGGCCAACGCTGGCGAGATCGATAGCGGCGAGATCAACCAGACCGTCGTTCGACTCACCCTGAAGCTCGGCACTTCGTGCAAGCTGTCTGGCGACCGCCGGCCAGCGTTCTGTTAGCCGCGGTAGGATTTCATGGCGTAGGAAATTTCGGTCGAAGCGCGTGTCCAAATTTGACGGATCATCGAGCCATGACAACTGATGGCTGGTCGCATAGTCGCGTATGGCGTCCGACGATACGTCGCGCAATGGGCGCAATAGTCGCCCTGCTCCCAAGCGCTGACTCATTCCAATGCCGGCTAGACCAGCCGGGCCACTGCCACGCATCAAGTTCAACAGTAACGTTTCAGCCTGATCGCTCTGATGATGTGCGCTTAGCAGAAAATCACCGGGGCTCAGCAGCGTCGATAATTCAGCATAGCGGGCATCCCTTGCTGCCGCCTCTAGACTGACACCATCCGCATTAACCACGACCGTTCGGCAGATGAAATCGAGATCGAGTTTTTCGACTGTTTGGCGACAGTTTTCCGCCCAACCATCTGCGTCATCGTGTAGACCGTGATTGATATGTACCGCAACAACTGGCGTCTGGGATTCTACGTTCGCAAGCGCATGCAGAAGGACAGCGGAATCCATACCCCCACTGAATGCAACGAGCCAGCGCGCGACATCCTGTTCGGCCGTCAGCGACCGGAGTGTGTGTAGTAGTTGTTGCGAATCGAAGGACATGTGCTCGAACAGCCCTGACTTAAAATACTAGTCCGCGATATACGAACTAAGTTTCTTTGTATTGCCCAAATCCACTCAGCCGTTGCTGGCGAGATTCGAGCAATTGCTCGGTATCGAGTTGATCCAGGTCAGCCAAATGTTTGATCAGTGCATTGCGAATCACTTCGGCCGTGGCAGCGGGATCCCGGTGAGCGGCGCCAAGCGGCTCAGCCAATACTTCGTCCACCAAACCAAAGTCGTTCAGACTACTGGCCGTAATTCGCATCGCCTCCGCTGCGTCTTCAGCCTTATCAGCGCTTTTCCACAATATAGAAGCACAACCTTCGGGAGAGATGACCGAATAGACGCTGTATTGCAGCATCAGCAGGCGATCACCGACACCAATCGCAAGCGCGCCTCCAGACCCGCCTTCGCCAATAACAACGCTGATAATCGGGGTGCGCAATTTAGCCAGCAAGAACAGGCTGTGCGCGATCGCCTCACTCTGACCTCTTTCCTCTGCTCCGAGTCCGGGATAAGCACCGGGTGTGTCGATAAAAGTTACAATCGGCAGAGAAAACTTCTGCGCCATTTTCATGAGTCGTTGCGCTTTCCGGTAGCCTTCTGGTTTTGGCATACCGTAATTCCGTCGGACACGTTCTTTCGTATCGCGACCCTTTTGATGGCCGATAAACATCACTGCACGTCCATCAAGTCGTCCAATGCCACCAATGATGGCCGGATCATCGGCGTACATTCGATCGCCATGTAATTCCTGAAAATCGGGTGCGATTGCGGCGATATAATCCGCCGTGTATGGCCGCATCGGATGCCTTGCAACCTGTGCAATCTGCCACGCATTCAGTTTGCCATAAATGCTGGCCGTTAATGATGCGCTCTTAGATTTGAACCGCGTGATCTCTTCACTAATGTTGATCTCGGAATCGTCGCCAACATAGCGAAGTTCGTCGATCTTGGCCTCAAGCTCGGCGATTGGCTCTTCAAATTCGAGAAACTTCAGATCCATAGTGATTGGGTCGCATACCAGTCAGACAAATTCGCCATTGCCCTTCAACGAAAGACAGTGGCGTCGAAATGAGACTCTACCTCATTTCTGCATTGGGTGCGTAAACCATTCGCACGCTGTTTTGTCCTAGCAATTCCGCCAACTTATCGCGTAATTCGCGACTGGGTCTAACTTTCCAGTCTGGACCGAGGTTCAAGCGTGCCGCGGCATCCTCGCCGGTGTATTGCACCGCGACATCGCAGGATCCTTCCCGGTATGGCAGCAGCACGTCGTGCAATCGATGCAGGAGCGCGGGACCTTGCCCGTTCGGCGCAACATTCAAAATCATGTGCCGCGCCCGACTTTCAATGACCCGATCGATAGGGACAATGGTTTTCGCGTTTACTTGCCAGGCACCCATGAAGTCATCAAAACGTAGACCGCCGTTTACGACGACGATTTCGTCTTTACTCAGGAGATGTCTAAACTCCTGGAATGCTTCGGAAAACAGGCTGATCTCCAAACGGCCAGAGTCATCATCCAGGACGACAGTTACGCGATTACCGCGTTTGCGGATGTCTATTATCAAGCCGGCAACCGTGACCTCGCGTCGCGGCTGGCGATAATTACGTTCGCCGGTAGACGCCTCTGGCGCAGGCTCTGAAGAAACATCCGCCAGGTTGCGATCGACTAGATAACGACTGTCGCGACGAACTGCATCGAAAGGGTGTCCGGTAAGGTAAAGCCCAAGCGCCTCTTTTTCCTTCATCAACAGTTCCCGCTCGGTCCATTCTGCCAAACGCGGTCCTAACGATACGGTTTCAACAACGGCAGGCTCGGCAAGACCGAACATATCGTTTTGCCCGGCGGCCTTCGCCCGTGCTTCCTGGTCTGCCCCTTTTATGGCATCCGGTAGCTCCTGAATTAATTGACGACGGGACACACCAAAGTCATCCATCGCGCCCGATTTAATCATCGCTTCAAGCGAGCGACGGTTCATGCGATCTGCGTCGACGCGGCGGCAGAACTCCGTCAGAGATTGATACGAACCACCATTTTCACGTTCCTCAATGACGGCATCGACAACGTTACGTCCGACGCCCTTGATCGCACCTAATCCATAGAGAATTGAGAATTCATCGGCAACGCTGAAGTAATAGGCCGAGCGATCGATACTCGGCACAAGCATGTTCAACCCCAGCTTGCGGCAGTCATCTTTGACCATGACCAGTCGATCAGTATTGTCCAGATCAGCGCTCATCGCGGCCGCCATGAACGCCGCTGGAAACTGGGCTTTCAGATACGCCGTCTGATAGGACAACAATGCGTACGCGGCAGAATGTGATTTATTGAATCCGTAACCGGCAAACTTTTCCATCAAGTCGAAAATGCGCGTCGCAGTCCGCTCTTCAACGCCGCGTTCAACCGATCCGTTGACAAAAACTTCGCGCTGCTTGGCCATCTCCTCGGCCTTTTTCTTGCCCATCGCCCGACGTAACAAATCGGCGCCGCCGAGCGTGTACCCCGCCAGAACCTGCGCAATTTGCATGACCTGCTCCTGATACAGAATCACGCCATAAGTCGGTTCCAGCACCGTCGCCAGATCGGGGTGCAAATAATCTATGTCCAATTTATTGGCGTCGTGCTTTCGCGAAACGAAATCATCAACCATGCCGGACTGGAGCGGCCCAGGTCGGAATAAAGCAACAAGCGCAACCAGATCATCGAACTGATCCGGTTTCAGCCGCTTAACCAAATCCCGCATGCCTGGAGATTCCAGTTGAAATACACCACGCGTTTTACAAGCCTGCAGAAGCGCAAACGTTTTCTGGTCATCCATCGGAATATTCGCGATATCGAGATTCAGGTCCGGATGATTCGCATTGATCGTTCGCACAGCCCAATCGATGATAGTGAGCGTCTTTAAACCGAGAAAATCGAACTTAACGAGTCCCGCCGCTTCGACGTCATCTTTATCTAGCTGCGTGACCGTATTTTCGCCGGCTTCCTCACAATAAAGTGGCGTGAAATCAGTGAGCTTACTGGGAGAGATGACAACACCACCAGCGTGTTTGCCGGCGTTTCGAACCAAACCCTCGAGCGAACGAGCTAAGTCAATGATTCCCGCGACCTCCTCATCTTCGCGGTACATCTTGGTCAGCTCTTCTTCGTCTTCAAGTGCTTTTTCAAGCGTAATGCCAGCTTCAAAAGGCACTTGTTTAGCGATTCGGTCAACAAAGCCATAAGGGTGTCCGAGCACACGGCCGACGTCGCGTATCACTGCTTTTGCCGCCATCGTGCCGTACGTGATGATTTGCGAGACTCGGTCACGTCCGTATCGATCCGCCACGTACTCGATAACCTTGTCACGCCCTTCCATGCAAAAGTCGATATCAAAATCGGGCATCGACACCCGCTCCGGATTTAGAAATCGTTCGAACAGTAAATCAAACTCAAGTGGGTCAATATCGGTAATACCAATGACATAGGCGACCAGTGAGCCTGCACCGGACCCCCTGCCTGGCCCGACCGGAATCTCGTGATCTTTGGCCCAACGAATAAAGTCAGCGACGATGAGGAAATAGCCCGGGAAACCCATATCGCGAACAACCGCCAGTTCGTCAGCGAGACGTTTGTTGTAGGGCCCTGCCATCGAATTAAAACCTTCAGCTGGGACGTCATCTTGCAGCATCTTCCGCTGGAGGAAATTCTCCAGACCCTGTTCTGCCTCAGCTTTTAGGAATGAATCCGGCGTTTGTCCGTCTGGCACTGGAAATTCAGGCAAATAGGTTTCGCCCAAGCGCAAGTCAAGATTACAGCGACGTGAAATTTCGACCGTGTTCTCGATTGCCTCTGGGATGTCTTCAAACAAAGCGGCCATTTCGTCGCCTGTCTTTAGATACTGGTGTTCGCTGTAGTCGCGTGGTCGATCTGGATCGGACAAAGTTCGACCAAGCTGGATACACACGCGCGCTTCATGTGACGAAAAATCTGCCGCATCAATGAAGCGAACATCATTGGTGGCAACGATCGGAACTGCCTGCTCGGAGGCGATTTTGATCACAGCCTGCAAGTAGGCTTCTTCGCCGGGTCTGCCCATACGGGTGACCTCGACATAAAAACGGTCCCCGAACAGGGACTTCCATTTTGCGAGTCGCTCGACTGCAAGGTCGAGCTGATCAGAAATTAATGCACGCCCACAATCACCCTGCAGGCCGCCGGAAATTGCGATCAGGCCTTGCGTGGATTGCTCGTCCAGCCAATCGCGTTCGACCATAGGCACGCCACGAATCTGCCCTTCCAAATAGGAGCGACTGACGAGACGTGTGAGATTTCGATATCCGTCCAAGTCCTGGACAAGAAGCACCATTTGAAACGGCCGGTCCTCCTCATCTTCATTCTGGATTTTGAGATCCACGCCAATCAAAGGCTTAATGCCGTTGGCGAACGCCTTGCGGTAAAACTTAACAAGACCAAACAGGTTGCCCTGATCCGTCAGACCCACGGCAGGCATACCAAAGCTCGCGCATTGACGCATCAGTGACGGGATCCGCACGGTGCTATCGCAAATTGAGTATTCGGTGTGCAGATGCAAATGAACGAAAGGTGTGGCCACGGGCTCTTCTTATGCTCTTTTATACCAGTGAGTGAGATTTCCGAAACGGTACTGGAATCATCGGCTGACTAAGACTGAATATCAATGCATCTAACTCGAATTATTCATGAAATTGCCGCGCCCTTGCATGAGCATTGATTGCACACAGGATTTTCTTTCCTCGGAAATACACCCTGCATTCCGCTTGGTCAGAAAATCCTGTGTGCAAGCCATGCTCTGCGCAATCATCACGTCCATTCTTGAATAGTCCGGGCTAGCGAATCTTTAGCGAAACAGGTCGAAACGTGCGGCGATGCTCTGGACATGGTCCCAGGCGCTCGATACAGTCGCGATGAACCGCCGTACCGTAGCCCTTGTGCTGGTCGAAACCATATTGGGGGTAATCTCGGTGCATATCCCGCATGCGCTGATCGCGATAAACTTTGGCAATAATAGACGCGGCGCTGATCGCCGGCACGCTAGCATCACCACGAACGATTGCCTCCCCCTTTATCGACCGTCCGTCAAAATCAAGGTTTGGCAGGCGATTGCCATCGATCTCGGCAAGACCGGGAATAACCCGCAACCCCAGTAGCGCTCGCCGCATCGCCAGAAAAGTTGCCTGAAGAATGTTGATCGCATCAATTTCGGCCGCGTCCGCCCAAGCGATTGACCAAGCCAACGATTTATCCCGAATATCATTGGCGATGTGTGTGCGCCGCGACTCACTGAGCGCTTTCGAATCCGCCAATCCCGTTATTGGAATCGATGCATCCAAAATAACAGCCGCCGCAACAACGGGGCCCGCTAGCGGTCCACGTCCCACCTCGTCAACCCCGGCAACCAGGTGAGGTGCAGCAAGCGCGCGTCGCTGCATGACCTTCATGATGCAGACGCGATTCGATATACCGCGGACGCAGCGCGCTCATCTGCATCACAGGCAAGAATAGAACGCAATTTCGCAAACTCCTGCGCAATTCTCGAACGCCTTGGGGCATCCTTTAGTAGATCATCTATCGCCGCCGCCAAAGCAACGGGGTTTGCATCATCCTGTAGAAACTCCGGAACCATCGGTTCGCTAGTCAACAAATTTGGCAACGTAAAATACGGTACTTTGACCAGCTTTAAGTTTTTCGCGAGCGCATAGGTTAATCTGCCCAGCCGGTAGGCACCCACCATCGGTTTTTGCAACAACGCGACTTGCAAAGATGCCGTACCCGATGCAACGAGTACGACATCTGCCGCCTCGATAATGGTATCGGCCTCGCCATCAACCAAGGTAAATCTGCTGTCGATTGCCGCTTCCGCCAAATGACTTGCAAACATCTCGCGTAAGGCAGGTGTTGCCATCGGAGCAACGAATTCCAATTCCGAATTGCTGTCCGCCAATCTCTTGCACGTTTGTGCAAATACCGGACCGAGGCGCGACACCTCGCTCTGCCGACTACCCGGCAACACCGCCAACACTTGTGATCCCAGTAATTCCAACTTCGCACGTGCAGCCGTGATATCGGGTACGAGTGGCGAGCGATCGGCCATCGGATGACCGACAAACTCGGCAGGCACACCATGCTCATCGTAAAACGCCTTCTCAAAAGGAAGCAGACAAAGAACACAATCTGCGGCACGGCCAATTTTTTTAACCCGGCCCTGCCGCCACGCCCACACAGATGGGCTAACGTAGTGCACGGTTCGAATACTGGCTGCGCGTAATTTCGCCTCCAAGCCCAGATTGAAATCCGGCGCATCGATGCCGACGAACGCGTCTGGTCGATTTTTCAGCCAATGACGGTGCAGCATTTTACGAATTTTCAGAAGTCGCGGTATGCGACGCAGCGGTTCTACGAGACCCATCACAGCCAACTCTTCCGCATCAGCCAGCACTTTGCAGCCGGCGGCCTCCATTGCCGGGCCAGCAATGCCTTCAAATTCGATGCTCGGATCGTTTTCTTGTAGGGCGCGAATCAAACTGGCGCCGAGTAAATCTCCAGATGTCTCGCCAGCGACCAGCGCTATACGCATTTTAAATAACCATCCTTCAATAACACCTAGCCCGGACTATTCATGCAATGGCCACGCCCGTGCATGATCAATAATTGCACAGAGGATTTTCTTTCCTCTGAAATACAGCCTGTATTCCGCTCAATTAGAAAATCCTCTGTGCAATCAATGCTCTGCCCAATCATCACGTCCATTCCATGAATAGTCTGGGTTAGCGTATTATGCCGCGTTCTGAATTTCGCAAAGACGCTATGAACAGCTCGAGCTCAGGTTGTTCTGGGGCAAGCGCATCTAACTCAGCGAGCGCCTCAGCTAACTTCAAACCCTTGCGATAGACAAAACGATACGCATTCCGGATATTCCGAATCTGATCAGTTGAAAATCCGCGTCTCTTGAGACCTTCGGAATTGATGCCTTTTGGTGCCACTGGTTGACCGCCAACCATGGTATACGCGGGAACATCGCGACTAGTACCTGCATACATGCCCATGAAAGCATGGGCTCCAATGTGAACAAACTGATGTGCGCCCGTAAAGCCGGCGAAAATCGCCCAATCACCAACATGCACGTGCCCCGCAAGCGTCGCATTGTTAGCAAATATACAGTGATCACCAACATGACAATCGTGGGCGATGTGCACATAGGCCATAATCCAATTGTCACTACCGACCGTGGTTACGCCAGCGTCCTGAATAGTGCCCCGACTGATGCTGCAATATTCACGGATAGTATTGTCATCGCCTATTTCCAGTCGTGTCGGTTCATCGCGATATTTTTTATCTTGCGGGTCGTCACCGATCGAGGTGAATTGGTAAATGTGATTATTCTTACCGATGCGTGTGGGCCCATTGATCACGACATGGCTATCCACGCGGGTACCACTACCAATTTCAACATGGTCGCTAATTACGACGAAAGGACCAACATCAGCGTCATCAGCAATGACCGCGGAATCAGCGATGACTGCCGTTGGGTGGATACTCACCGCTTGCCTCCTGGCGCACACATAATGTTCGCGGCAACCGCGAGTTTGCCGTCCACCTTGGCGCTGCATTCGTAAAACCAAATACCGCGCTTAATTTTATCCACACGCACTTCGATCGTTAGTTGATCACCCGGAACGATGGTTCGTCGAAAACGTGCGTTATCCACGCCGGCTAGAAAAAACAAAGGTTTGGGTTCGACATCGATCATCGTGATATGCGAAAGAACACCACCGGCCTGCGCCATCGATTCAATCACCAAAACGCCGGGCATCACCGGTCGGCCCGGGAAATGACCCTCAAAAAATGGTTCGTTACTGGTGATATTTTTCAACGCAACAATTGATTCACCCGGTGTGCACGAAACGATTCTATCGATAAGAATAAACGGATAGCGATGTGGCAACGCCTCCATAATTTCAGTCACATCCATTCTCATCAGATCAGCTTCCATTGTCATCACTCGAATCTTTCTTTGCCCGTTCTTCCAATTCACTTACTCGCTTTACCAAGTCATCCATACGTCTAAATCGCGCCACCTTGCGTTTCCAATCCCGAACTTTTTCGCCCGGGATACTCCCGGCGTAAAATCCCGGCTCATCAATGTTCTTCGTAATGACAGTGGCGCCGCCAACGATAACGTCATCGCAAATCCTAATGTGCCCAACGACTCCGGACTGACCCGCAAACATGCACCTTTCACCAATGATCGTACTACCCGCTATACCGGCCTGTGCCGCAATTGCTGAATGAGCACCAATCATAACGTTGTGAGCAATTTGAATTAGATTGTCGAGCCGCACGCCATCACCAACAATCGTATTGTCGATTGAACCGCGATCGATCGTCGTATTGGCACCAATTTCCACATCATTGCCAATCCGCACTCCGCCAATCTGGGGAACCTTTACCCACTCGCCCTGACTCTGGACATTGCCAAAACCGTCAGAACCAATTACGGCATTGGGATGAACAATACACCGCTCACCCAGGACAACGTTTTCGACAAGCGTCGCGTTGGCCATTATTTGAGAATGAGAACCGACATGGCATTTCGGACCAATAACCACACCCGGACCAATGAAGACTCCCGCGCCTACGGAGCTGCTAGCATCAATTGAGACGTTGGCCGAAATTTGTGCACTCTGATCAACGTTGGCTCCTGCATCGATACTCGCCGCATTGTGTACACCGGGGTTGACAGCAGGCGGCGGGTGCAGTTCAGCGGCAATTCGCGCATAGGCCAGATATGGATCGTCGCTGACGAGCGCTGCAACGGGACACTCTTCTGCGTCCTCTTCCCGCACAAGTACGGCAGTAGCACGCGTCACCTGCAATTGATCTCTATAGCCCGGATTGGCGAAGAAACTGAGCTGGCTGGTTCCGGCATTGCTCAGCGTCGCAACGCTCTCAACGCTGACTTGAGGGTCGCCAACGAGCTCACAACCGAATTGCGCGGCCAGTTCTCCCAAGCTTCTGGCCAAACTCTATCTCCTAGTAAGAAGGGCCCTACGGCTAATTGCGGACAATACCACGAGCTTAAATTCCGGGAATTCTGAAGCGAGTGCAAGACGAGTAAAGGATAGCCGAAAAAGCGAAATCTACACGAAGTAGTTGAGCATTTTTAGGCTATTCATTGACAACGTATTGTGCCGTCTCAGGATTTTCCAGAACTAATTGCCGGTGGCAGTAAAGTTGGCTTCCATCGCTCGTAACACATTCTCGGTAATATTAACCGTGGGGCTCGCGAACAAGACGCCGTCTCCAACTACAAGATCGTAGTCCGCTGCTTCTGCGTAGTCCTGTACTTCTTCCAACAAAGACCGTTGCAGAATTCCGAGCTCTTCGTTGCGACGCAAATTCAAGTCTTCACGAAACTCAGCTTGTAGACGGGTCACTTCACGTTGCAAATCTCGCATTTCCTTCTCGGCATTGCGACGCTCTGTCTCACCCATCACAGCAAGGTCTCGCTGAACTTTTTCAGTTAGCTCTTGCAACTCAGTCTGCCTCGCGATTGCTTCGCGTTGTCGCGGTTTGAATTCTTCATCGAGGGCAGTCATCGCAACGCGCGCTTGAGGCGCCTGTTCCATCAATGCCGAAATATTGACGACACCAATCTTAATTTCCTGCGCCTGCACCGAAATACTAAAACAAAAGGCCAATGCACCGATTGCAATCATCTTAACCAAATTTGGTTTCACTAAGTTCATAAACTATCCAATTCCTAAAATGCCTGTCCAATGGAGAATTGAAATCTTTCGACTCGATCTCCGTAAAATTTGTCATTGCCTGATTGATAATTTAGCGGCAATGCATAACTGAATCTAAACAACCCTAATGGTGCCAACCATTGTACCGCGAGACCCACCGAAGTTTTCATATCTTTAAAGTCCGGCTTGTATAATACCGGCGACCCCAGTTTATCTGTGAACGATACTTCGCCCGTATTAAATACGTTGCCCGCGTCGTAGAAAAAACTGGCCCGCGCCTGACTGCTGAATTTATCCGGCAGCGGGATTATAAGCTCTAGCTGGGTCGCAACCAATACGTTACCGCCGTAAGGGTTGCCGAAACTATCCCGCGGCCCCAGATACGACTCTTTGTATCCTCGAATGGACTCCGGGCCGCCACCAAAAAACTGCTTGTACGGCGGCAGCGCAGTGGCATCACCAATCGCCCCTCCGTAACCAAGTTCTGCATTTAGCCTGATCGTCCAAGGGCCCCAAAGTGGAACGTATTTTGTATAATTGTACCGCGCAGTGAAGAACTCGACATCACTGCCTGGAATGGTGTAACCCAAATAGAGCTGCTGCCGCGACCCTCGGGTTGCAAATAATGCTCGATTCCGACTGTCGTAAATCCAACCGACAATCAGTTCTGTCGCATCAAATTGTGTACCGAAGAAATTGACGCCGTTGGAGCTATCGGTAACGAAGCGATTGCCGTTGTTGGCGACCCATTCCTGCGCCTGTACCGTACTTCTGGAGGACGACAACAGCTCTGAGCTGTTGAAAGACAGGCCCACGCTCAGGTTTTGAACTTCAGTTATCGGGATCGAATACTCAAGCGCCGCACCATAACTCTTCGTCGAAAAATCTGAAGATGCTGACGTAAACTGTGTGATATCTCGATAATTGATTGATGCTGTCCGCTGGATTCCGTTTTTCGAAATAAAAGGGTCTGTGTGCGATAGCGAGTAGAAAGTTGAAAAGCGACCGGAATTTGCGTTCAGTCCGACGCGCTCACCGGTGCCTAAGAAATTGGTATGCACAATGCTGCCATTCAGCATTAATTTTTGGGCCTCCGAATAACCTAGCCCACCACTAAACTGCCCTGGCATTCGATATTTGATGTCGAAATCAACGTCAACCATGTCGGGACTGCCATCCACAGGCATATGCTCGACTTCGACCTCCTCTACATAAGGTAGTCGTTGTAGGCGAATTTTGGACCTGTCAACCAAACGATTCGAAAGGTAGCCGCCTTCAATTTGCCGCATTTCACGACGAAGTACCTGGTCGTCAATTTGATCAACGCCATTGAAATTAATACGGCGAACATACACTCGACTAGCCGGATCAATAAAAAACGTAACCGCAACTTCTTTCGTCTCATAATCGAGCTCAGGCACCGGCTCAATTTCTGCGTTTGCATAGCCTTCTTCCCCGAGACGGAAGGCCATAAGCTCGGCCGAAGTTGTCAGCAATTGAAGATTGAAGGTCGAGCCTGGTTGTGCAATAACCATTAAGCGCATGACGGCTTCATCGAAAATCATATCACCGACGAGTTTGATGTCGGAGATGACGTATTTTTCGCCTTCGTGAACATTGATTGTGACGTAGATGTCTTTCCGATTTGGCGAGATTGCGACTTGTGTCGATTCAACTCGAAAATCGGCATAGCCGCGGTTCATATAATATGAGCGTAGCGTTTCCAAATCGCCGCTTAAGGCTTCTTTTGCGTAGCGATCGTCCTGACGAAACCAGGACAACCAATTCCCCGTGTCGAGTTCGAAGCCTTGGCGAATGTCGTCCTCTTCAAAAGTATAGTTGCCAACAATATTGACCTGCCTTATTTTGGCACGCTCTCCTTCCTTCACCTCAATACTGATAGCGACAGTATTATTTGGCCGCTCAATGACATCAGTCTCGACTGACACAGCATATTTGCCGCGATCGTAATATTGCTCGGTCAAAAATTGCTGCACACTATCAAGAACGGAACGATCAAATGTCTTGCCACGCGAAAGACCTACATCGCGCAACGACCCCATCAAATCTTCCGTCTTAATATCTTTATTTCCGTCAATAGAAAAACTTTCTATCGAAGGACGCTCGCGAACGACAATGATCAATACGTCTTCATCGCGACGCATTTCCACGTCATCAAACAGCCCTTGCCCGTACAACGACCGCATTGCTTCTTGAATTCGGACGCCGTCGACGGTGTCGCCAATATTGATTGGTAAATAATTGAACACGGTACCTTCAGAAATTCTTTGTAAACCCTCAACGCGCATGTCGCTAACGACAAACAAGTCTGGCGCTTGCGCCGTGGCAGGACTAAGCCAACCCAAACAGAGCACAAGCAGAATAAACTTCTTTAGTACATCCGTATTCACTCGCAATAAATTCATCAATTCACTTGCCTTAAAAAATAATGTCATTCAACTAACGATACGAGCTATGTCGTTGTAAAACGCGAAACTCATCAAGAGGAGCAGCGCCACGATGCCCACTTGCTGCCCAACCATTTGCGCTTTTTCAGACAGCGGACTTCCCTTCAAGCCTTCAATCGACTGATAAACAATTTGCCCGCCGTCCAAAATCGGAATGGGCAATAAGTTTATGACGCCAAGACTTATGCTAACCAACGCAAGGAAACGCATAAAGGAATTAAACCCCGCGGATGCCGAGCTGCCGGCGAACTGCGCGATATTAATCGGTCCACTGATGTTCTTAATCGAAACCTCGCCGGTCAACATGCGACCAAACATGCGCAACGTGAATCCCATACCCTGCCAGGTTCGATCAATCGACGCCGGTATGGAAGCCAGCGGGCCAAACTGACGCAAATACCAGTATTCCTCTGGCACTCCGCCACCGCTAACGCCCAAAAGACCAACCACGTTGCCCTGATTGTCGTTGCTGCCAATGGTGAGATTAATTGTCATCACCTGATCGCGGCGTTCCAATTCGATCGCGACTTCCACACCCGGTCGAACGGAAACAATCCGTTGCAGGTCCGAAAAATTCGCAATACTCTCCCCGTCAATCATGGTGATTTTATCACCCTCAATAATCCCAGCTTCTGCCGCTGCATCGCCGTCGGATACCGCAGCAACAATGGCCGGGGGCTGCCACGGCTGAAACCCAAGCCCGTCAAATAAGATGCCCGGCTCCGTAAGCCGAGTTGCATCATCGCCCACATCGATAATGGTGGTGCGTTGTTGTCCCGACGAATCGGCCACATCCATAGAAACGCGACCGTATGTGATCAGGTCATCAAGGATTGTGACGAGCGCTGTTTCCCAATCCGTTGCCTCCTGATCTCCAACGCGAATAATCTGGTCACCATTGTTAAGACCCGCTTCCGCGGCATATGACGCCGGCGTCACCTCACCGACAGCGGGACGCATGGTTGGCACACCGTTCACGAAAATCACCCAGTAGGCGAAAAACGCAAACAAGAAATTAAAGAACGGGCCCGCGAGCAGAACAAGAATGCGATTCCAGATTGGCCGCTGATTGAAGGCTCGACCTTCGTCGGCGGGATCGATCGGATCATCATTGCCGTACCGCTCGCCCAGAAATTTGACGTAACCGCCCAGCGGGATTGCGGAGATACAATATTCTGTATTGTCTTTTTTGCCGATTAGCATCCAGATTGGTTTGCCGAATCCAACCGAAAAACGCAGTACCTTCATCCCACACCAACGTCCGACGATAAAATGGCCATATTCATGTACGGCAACCAGCACGCTGATTGCGACAATGAACGCCAAAATACTGATCAAAAAGTCGATCACGTCAGATTCCCTTTCTTCATTAATATCAACCGGTTAACGAAATCACCATCGATTATTGAGCGCGCACTTCCTCGGCCCGATGCCTCGATCTGACTGGCAGAACGAAGCGCAGTTCCCGATGAGTCTGACCATTCGCCCATGAACGGACGCTGAACAACGCCTGTGTGTAAGGTCGCTATTACAATCCTACCCAGGACAGAGACAGCGCAATTAGCGGAGCTGCAGCGCTGACACTATCGATTCGATCCAACACGCCGCCGTGCCCAGGAAACAATGAACCACTATCTTTAACGTCGGCGTTGCGCTTGAACATGCTGACGGCCAAATCACCGACAACCGACAACATCGCGGCCACCAGGCAAAGCGGCACGAGCACGGCTATATCAGTATCAAAAAAATTATTTGCGATGCCGGCTAAAAGCGCGACTGCAGTCAGCCCGCCAAGAACGCCCTCCCAGGATTTTTCAGGGCTAATATTTGGCGCAAGTTTGATGCGCCCAAAACCCTTACCAACAAAATAGGCACCAATATCCGCGACCCAAACGACTAACAAGGCAAAGACCAGCAGGGCTGGGTCATGCCGGTAAAGAAAGTCCAAAGCAACCCATGCAGGTATCAGAACCAGGAAACCACATATCCAAACCAAAGCGCGCGGAATAGGAGTCGGAAAAAAGAACATCCAAACCAGCGCGGCCGACCACCACACAAGCGCTATCTTAAAGATGAGTTGCACTAATTCCGTTTCCGGTACTTGCGTAAAAAGCCCGGCAATAATCAAGAAACAGATACTGGTATAAAGAATCCGGCCTTTCGAACCCTTGTCCGGTTTTGTGAATATCAAACCACCCCATTCCCACGCACCGGCCAATAACAGAAGTGCGATTACCGAGCGAGCGAGCACTGGCGGCGCAACAAACAAAACGAGCCCAACCACGATAAGCGCGATAACGGCGGTGAAAAATCGTTGTTTCAACATTTTGTCATACGACCTGTTCACCGGTATGCCCATATCGTCTTTGGCGGGACGCAAAGTGTGCCAACGCAGCATCGAAATGCTGCGCGTCGAAATCCGGCCATAGGCAATCCGAAAACCACAATTCCGCATAAGCCAAGTTCCACAGCAAAAAATTGCTGATTCTTTGTTCTCCACCAGTCCTGATGAGTAAGTCCGGATCTGGCACGTTTGCCAAAGCCAATTGCGCGCTAAAATCATCATCACTAATTTCATCAATTGCCAACTGACCCGCAACAACTTTCCGAGCGAGCGACTTAGTGGCGTTGATAATGTCCCACCGCCCACCATAAGCGACGGCAACCATCAATTTCAGGCCACTGTTGTTTCGCGTACGGTCCTCAGCAGCGACAATCTTCTTAATCAGGTTCCCGTGCAGCTTGTCCCGAGAACCTATAAATGAAAGTTGCACATTTTTACGATGCAGCGAATCGACTTCTCGGTGCAGCGCTTCAAGAAAAAGTGTCATCAAACGACTGACTTCCTCTGCCGGTCGCTGCCAATTCTCGCTACTAAACGCGAATAGAGTAAGGTGTGAAACTCCTTTTTGGACCGCCAGCTCAACCGTTTGCCGAACCGATTTGACACCTGCACGATGTCCCGCGTGGCGCGGTTTCGAACGCGATTTCGCCCAACGACCGTTGCCGTCCATGATCACAGCAATGTGCACAGGTACAGCGCCGTTTTCGGACTCTTTCGATGGATCAATTTGACTATGCGCCATAACGGTAACGCTAGCTCAGAATTCCATGAGATCGCTTTCCTTTTGGGCAAGCGTCTCATCTACGGCGGCAATGAACTTATCCGTAATGGTTTGCACTTCATCTTCGGCGCGACGTTCGTCATCTTCGCCGATCATCTTTTCTTTTTTCAAATCCTTAAGATCAGAAAGGACGTCGCGACGAATGTTTCGAATCGCGATACGACCACCCTCCGCTTCCTGTCGCACCAATCGGATCATGTCTTTACGACGTTCTTCAGTCAGTGGTGGCAGCGGCACGCGAATGATGGTGCCAGCAGTTGCAGGATTAAGGCCCAAATTTGACTTCATGATGGCTTTTTCAATTGCCTGCACCATGGATTTCTCCCAAGGTACAACGGTCAATGTTCGAGAATTTTCAACGTTAACGTTGGCGACCTGAGTCAACGGCGTCTCACTACCATAGTAGTCAACCGAGATGTGGTCGAGCAGGCTGGTGTGAGCACGGCCCGTGCGCAATTTTGTCAATTCCTGTTGCAGCGAGACCACGCTTTTTTCCATTCGGGTCGCCGCGTCTTTCTTGATGTCCTCTACCACGTCATCATCCTCTGTTTGATCCGGAGTGGCGCCTTAGGCTGTCACCAGCGTACCCACATTCAGGTCCGTCATCGCCAGCACCAATGCATCATTTTCAGCCATGCTAAAAATGCGCAAGGGCATATTGTTGTCCCGGCACATGACAATTGCAGTCGCATCCATGAAATTTAGTTTATCGACAAGCGCTTTATCGAACGATACCGTTTCGAATAACGACGCATCCTCGTTCTCCTGAGGATCCGAGTCGTAAACTCCGCTAACTTTGGTCGCTTTCAACATGACGTCGGCATTAATTTCAATTGCCCGCAAACTGGCTGCGGTGTCGGTCGTGAAAAACGGGTTGCCCGTGCCAGCAGCAAAGATAACCACTCGTCCCTTCTCAAGATGGCGTACTGCACGGCGTCGAATATAGTCTTCGCATACCTCATTGATCTGAATCGCAGACATGACTCGTGCGTAAATATCAGCCGCTTCCAGTGCATCCTGAATGGCCAGGGCATTCATGACCGTGGCCAGCATACCCATGTAGTCGCCAGTGACCCGATCCATACCCTTTCGGGCGAGCCCTGCGCCACGGAAAATATTGCCGCCACCGATGACGATGGCCAGCTCAATATCCAGCTTCTTCACTGCTGCAATTTCGGCTGCGATGCGTTGAATGACCGCCGGCTCGATGCCGTAGTCCAGATCACCCATCAACGCTTCGCCACTCAACTTGAGTAGCACGCGTTTGTAGAGCCCCGGTGAATCGGCCATTTTGAGTCCTTTCTATTTAAAATCAATGCCTTACGATCGCCCCTGTTGCACAAGGCGAAGTGGCCACAGATTCTAGCGCATATCGCCCATCTGTTGCCATTTTTCCACAATTTTCAGTGATTTATGGAAACTGGCTAATGCCAAGCCTATCAACTACTAGCGTCGTTCTTCTTCTTGCTGTCATCGATCTGTTTGGCCACTTCTTCAGCGAAATTCTCGGTTTTCTTTTCGATCCCCTCGCCAACTTCAAAACGGACAAAACTGACCACCGTGGCATCTGCCGATTGCAACAATTTGGCAACAGTCACATCCGGGTCTTTAACGAACGGCTGACCGACCAAGGTTATTTCCTTGAGATATTTCGTTACGCGCCCGGTGACCATCTTTTCGATAATTTCCGGAGGCTTACCCGACTCTGCGGCCTGCTCCGCAAAAATGCGCCGCTCGCGTTCCAGCGTATCAGCCGGCACCCCAGTTTCATCAATGCAAACAGGGTTAGTCGCCGCGACGTGCATGGCTAGGTCGCGCGCAAGATCTGGATTGCCACCTGCAAGCGACACAATCGCACCAATTCTCGCTCCGTGTGCATACGCGCCAAGGTGGTCCGCCGCTGATAGTCGAGAAAACCGTCGTACAGAGATATTCTCGCCGACCTTGGTCACCAGCTCGGTTCGCGCGGCTTCAACGGTACGTCCGTCCGCCAATGTAGCTGCCGACAATACCTCGACACTGCTCACCTCGGAGGCCAGTACCGCAGTGCCAACGCCTTCGGCGAATGCCTGGAAGTTTTCATCCTTAGCGACGAAATCCGTTTCGGAATTGATTTCGACCATGGCCGCATTCTGACCCTCAATCGTAATGACAACCCGCCCATCAGCCGCGATACGACCCGATTTCTTGTCAGCTTTCGCCTGTCCGGATGTCCGCAGTAGTTCAACGGCGCTGTCCAGATTGCCATCGGTCTCGACCAACGCCTTCTTGCACTCCATCATGCCGGCGCCAGTTCGCTCGCGCAGCTCCTTAACCATTGATGCACTAATTGCCATCACTTTATTCCTCTACCGAAATGTCTCGATGACCAAAAAACGCACAATAGACTATTCGTCGTCTTTCTTTGCTGCGGTTTTCTTGGTCGTCTTCTTGGTTGCCGTTTTCTTAGTTGCCGTTTTCTTAGTTGCCGTTTTCTTAGTTGCCGCTTTCTTAATTGCCGTTTTCTTAGTTGCCGTTTTCTTAGTTGCCGTTTTCTTAGTTGCCGTTCTTTTGGCGGCAGGTTTTTTAGGTGACGCGTCCCTCGCGGGCTCTTCCGCAGCGGATTCTGCCTTCTTTTCGGCCACTGGCTCAGCTGGCTTTTCAGCCACTGCTTCGGCATCAGCGGTTACTAATTTTTCATCTTTATTATCAGTAGGTTCAGCTGATTCTTTAGAATCTATTTGAGCATCATCTTCGGGATGGCTAACGGCGACTTTCGCATCAGCAACTTCCTTAGTGACATCCACTTTCTTCTTCACCGTCACCTTGTGAGCGGGCTTCCGTGAGGATTTATTATTGCTCGCACGCTTAGGCTTACCGTCTTCGTCCAATTCGACGAACTCGTCTTCACCCAAGGCCACTTGCGGCAATGATGCTTTGCCATCAATCACAGCGTCAGCTACGAGGGCCGCGTAAAGCGTAATGGCTCGCATCGCATCGTCATTGCCAGGAATAACGTAGTCGACGTTATCTGGCGAGCAATTGGTGTCGACAATTGCGACCACCGGAATGCCCAATTTACGAGCTTCACGAATCGCAATATCTTCGTAATCAACATCGATCACGAACAACACATCCGGTAATCCGGTCATGTCTTTGATTCCGCCCAAACTACGTTCGAGTTTTTCCTGCTCACGACTAAGACCAAGCGCTTCTTTTTTCGTGATGAGGTCATAGCCGCCGTCTTCGGCCATGCTTTCCAGAACCTTCAGTCTTTTCACTGACTGACGAACCGTCTTGTAGTTGGTCAACATACCGCCAAGCCACCGGTGACTGACATGCGGCATTTCGCAACGGATAGCCTCACTACGGATAGCGTCTCGAGCAGCCCTTTTAGTGCCTACAAAGAGCACTTTGCCGCCGTCAGAAACGATTGTCTTGATGAACGCATATGCGTCACGAGCCATAGGTAGGCTCTTCTCAAGATTGATGATATGGATCTTATTTCGCGCGCCGAAAATGTAGGGTGCCATTTTCGGGTTCCAGTAGCGGGTCTGATGACCAAAGTGCACGCCAGCCTCAAGCATTTGGCGCATAGTAACGTCTGCCATGATATATCTCCGGGTTAGGCCTCCGCACACCCCGTCGCACAACCCCTTTTTTAGTGGGGCACCCAGCGCGACGTGTCGGTGCACGTGTGAAGTAATTGCCTCTAGGGCGCGCGCTTTATACCATAGCGCGCTGGCGCCAACAACGAATTCTTGGGTAATAAATCTGGGTTAAAGCGAAGTGTCTTACAGCCCTTCTGTTTAGCTGTAAGGATCCGCAAGAAAACACGCTTCGACCTTTACCTTTGGAAGGAAATATTTGCTGGCTTGAATTCACATAACATATTGAAATATAAATGAATGTAACTATTAAGACTACGGAAGAACAGGACAAAATGCGGGTTGCCGGTCGGCTTGCCGCTGACGTTTTAGACATGATTGGTGAACACGTGCAGCCTGGCGTTAGCACCGGTGATCTGGACGGCATTTGTCATCAATTCATTACGGAAACTCAGGATGCTATCCCTGCCCCGTTAAATTACCGCGGATTTCCCAAGTCCATCTGCACCTCGGTTAACCATGTGGTTTGTCACGGTATCCCAGGGGAGCGAACCCTGAAATCAGGCGATGCCATCAACATCGACATCACTGTCATCAAGGAAGGCTTCCACGGAGACACCAGTCGGATGTTCTTCGTCGGCAAACCAAGCATCCAGGCCGAGCGTCTGGCGACGATTGCATATGAAAGCATGTGGCTAGGCATTGAACAAATCGCGCCAGGAAAGCGGCTGGGTGACATCGGTGAAGTCATCCAAAAGCACGTCGAGAAAAACCACTTTTCAGTGGTCCGGGAATATTGTGGACACGGTATCGGTCGCGGCTTTCACGAGGATCCGCAAGTTTTGCACTACGGCAAAGCAGGGACCGGATTCGAATTGCAGGCGGGTATGACAATGACTGTTGAACCCATGGTGAATGCGGGCAAAAGACACGTACGCTTGTTACCTGATGGATGGACGGTCGTCACCAAAGATCACAAGCTTTCAGCGCAGTGGGAGCACACCATACTCATAACGGATTCCAGTTTTGAGGTTTTGACACTCGGCGCAGATGATCGCTGAGAAACTCTACGATTTTGATGATTCTTATCAAATTCTAGTCGCGGCCCTCGACGACGATTCGACAACGCAGAATCTAAAAGACGCGCTTCGCGCCGCCGACGAAAATCTGCAGCAGCGATTTCTGGCGGGTGAGTCCGTCGCTGTTCTCGTTCCGATGAGAGCCGCCATTGTCGATCGTGTTTTACGCGAACTATGGAGACAGGCGGCTCCCGGGCTAACAAACTCTGCCGCTGTTATTGCGGTTGGTGGGTATGGCCGAGGAGAACTGCACCCAGGATCTGACGTCGATATTATGATTCTGGTCGACGAGGCGTTGGATGCGCGCATTGCAGACGACAGCATCGCCGCATTCTTCACATCTCTGTGGGACGTCGGTTTGGACGTTGGACACAGCGTCCGAAGCGTCGCTGAATGTGCTACGGAAGCCAGCCGCGACATTTCTATTGCAACGACACTTCTTGAATCACGAGTCGTGACGGGCCCCGAAAATCTCTTCGTCTCAATGAACGACACACTGTCCGCCAGCGGTGCATGGCCTTCTCGAGAATTTTTCGGCGAAAAGAGAAAGGAACAAGAACAGCGCCATCACCGTTACGAAAATACGGCCTATCAATTAGAACCAAATGTTAAGGGAAGTCCCGGCGGACTCCGCGACATTCAAATGATCGGTTGGGTCGCCAAAAGACATTTCGGTGTTCGCACACTCGATGAACTGGTCGCGCACAAATTTTTGACTCCCGGACAACTCGAACTCCTGAAAGATGGTGAGCTATTTCTTTGGCGCGTCCGCTTTGGATTACATGTAATGACCGGTCGACGTGAAGACCGCCTACTCTTCGATCATCAATCGCGTCTAGCGAAAATACTCGGCTACCAAGATGCGAGCTACACACTTGCTGTCGAACAGCTCATGCAGCGCTACTACAGAACGGTCATGGATTTAAGTCGGCTCAACGAAATGCTGCTGCAATTATTTGAGGAAGCAATCCTTCTAGATGCCAACGCCACACCAACGCCAATTAATGATCGATTTGAAGTGAAGAACGGATTCTTGCAAACCACCAGTGACACCATTTTCCCCACAAATCCATCTGCCTTACTCGAGATTTTCAAACTCTTACAAACCGAAACCGGTATACGTGGCGTCAGTGCCTACACAGTTGGTCAGGTCCGCCGAAACCTACATTTAATTGATGAAAGTTTTCGACAAAATCCGCGCAACCATCGTTTATTCTTGAGCATATTACATGCGCCAGCAGGCGTCACACACGGGCTTAGAAGAATGAACTTGTATGGCGTGCTCGGACTATACATCCCAGCATTCGGACGCATCGTTGGGCGCATGCAATACGATTTGTTTCATGCCTACACGGTTGATCACCACACCCTTTTCGTTGTGAGTAATTTGCGCCGCTTTGCGCTTACTCGTTATGACCATGAGCATCCGCATTGCTCACCATTGATGCAGTCATTCGAAAAACCTGAGATCGCGTATCTGGCTGGATTGTTTCACGACATCGCTAAAGGGCGTGGCGGTGACCATTCCGAACTCGGCGCAATCGACGCAGAATCCTTTTGCCTCGAACATGGGTTAAGCCAGTACGAAGCGCGCACGGTTGCCTGGCTTGTACGCCATCACCTAACACTATCAATGACTGCACAGAAGAAAGACATCGGTGACCCTGACGTAATTAACGAATTCGCAGCAGTCATGCGCGATCAGATGCATCTGGATTATCTGTACGTCTTAACAGTTGCAGATGTGAAGGCAACCAACCCTCGTCTATGGAACTCCTGGAAAGCATCGTTATTCCGCGAACTTTATTTACAAACTGCGAGAGCGCTGCGGCGCGGCTTGGAGGCCCCCATTGAACGTGATCTTCTTATTAATGAAACCCAAGAAGCTGCACGTGGCCTCCTGGTCGAATCGAAACTTAAGTCTCAGGCGATAGAAAAAATCTGGGAGCTGTTTACAGAGGACTATTTCCTGCGGTACCGCAGCAATGAAATTGCGTGGCACACAAGATTTCTTGTCAGTAATGACAGTAAATCCAAAACTGGACTCCTTGACATGCGCCTGCAAGCCGACGGAGATGGTATTGAGGCGATTTTATATACACCTCGCATCAAACGAACCTTCGCGATGGCAACTGGATTGCTCGCCGAACTGGGAATGACTATTGCCGATGTCCGAATCGTGCCGCTTGCCAATGGCTATAGCCTGGACACTTACGTATTCATGGAGCTCGATCAACGCACCACAGTTGATCCTTCACGTCTGTCCCGAATACACAGCGCTCTCACCAAAATCCTCGCAGCAGGAAATGAAGAACAAACCAAAGTCACACGTTCGCCGCCACGCCAGGCAAAAGTTTTTACAACGAAATCTTCAGTGAATTTCAATCAGGATGAAACCAACCAGCGCACGGTGATGGAACTCGTAACTGGTGATCGGCCCGGCCTTCTCTCAACCGTCGGGCAATTATTCGTCGAGCTGGGCATCGATATCGACACCGCAAAAATATTAACGATTGGAGAGAAAGCTGAAGACGTTTTCTATATTTCTAATATGAATAACAAACCACTTGACGATGCCGCGTGCGATCATCTGCGCGAGAAAATCCTGAATGCTATTACCGCGGAGGCGTAGTAAATACTATGCGAATAACGCTATTTGGAATCCCCAACTGTGACAGCTGTAAGAAAGCACGCAGGTGGCTGGAATCAAACGACATCGATTACGAGTTCCATGATGTACGTGTTGACGGATTGACGCACAAGGACATTCAACACTGGTTGAAGTCTGTGGAGTGGGACAAACTCCTGAATACGCGCAGCACTACCTGGCGAAATCTACAGGAAGCAGAACGCGCCATCGTAGACAAAAAAAATGTAGTGCCACTCTTGGTCAAACACCCGACGCTCGTGAAACGCCCAGTCCTGGAGAATGGTGACAGAGTGACTGTAGGGTTTTCTGCAGATCAATATAGTGACCTCATTGAGTGAATCATTGACTTATCGAGCAAGACATTGAACGCATCCGACAGCACCGTTCGTCTCGCAATTGAACTAATCAACAAACAATCGATTACGCCTGAAGATGCGGGTTGCCAAACATTGATTGCACATCGGCTGTCCGCCGCAGGGTTCCGCATTGAAAGGCTTAATGTCGGCGAAGTTAGCAACCTTTGGGCAAGGCGTGGCGCAACGACGCCGCTCCTGTGTTTTGCGGGTCACACGGACGTCGTTCCAACAGGAAACCTAAAGGAATGGGATTCGGATCCGTTTAAAGCGGAAATTCGTGACGGACGACTGTACGGGCGTGGGGCTGCCGACATGAAAGGCGGTTTATCAGCCATGATTACAGCGGCGGAACGTTTTGTTGCTCAGTATCCGAATTTTGACGGCAGCATAGCCTTTCTTATCACCAGCGACGAAGAAGGTATCGCCGTAAACGGCACCCGCGCAGTCGTCGAAATTCTGAATGGCCGTAATGAATCAATCGATTGGTGTGTCGTGGGTGAACCGTCAAGCAAAGAAATCCCTGGTGACGTTATCCGCATCGGGCGACGGGGTTCGCTGACCGGCGCACTTCAGGTACAGGGCAAACAGGGGCACATCGCCTATGCACACCTGGCCAACAATCCGATTCGACAATTTGCGCCGGCTTTGGCCGATTTGAACGAAACCGTATGGGATAAGGGCAACGAACACTTTCCGCCGACAACATTCGAATTTGCCCACCTGCAAAGCAGCAGTGGCGCGGACAACGTCATTCCGGGCAGTTTGGAGGCCAAATTCAACCTGCGCTACTCAACGGAGTGGAATAACGCTGACCTACAGGATGCGGTCGAGAAGATCTTGCGACGTCACAACATGGACTACCAAATCTCCTGGCACTTGTCGGGCGAACCCTTCCTCACAGAGCCTGGAAAACTGATGCATGCAGTTGTTCAGGCTGTTCATGATATTTCGACAGTCAACGCGGAACTGTCGACGGGCGGTGGCACATCAGATGGACGTTTTATTGCGCCTCATGGAGCAGATGTCATCGAAATCGGCCTGGTGAACGCGACCATACACATGACAAATGAAAACGTGGTGGTCGAACACTTGCCGTTGCTCAGCAAGATCTACGAACGAATATTGCAACGCTTGCTGATCCAAACTTAGCCAGGCGTTATAAAATCTTCCGCAAGTTATTCCACAGGCCCACGATGCCGATGACGAACAAAGATATAATGACCCAAGTTGGCATCGAAAGACCCAGGAATGCCCAATCGATGCTGGCACACTCACCTGATCCGGTGAAAATCATTCCCAGCGCCTCACCAAAATTGAACGTGTCCATGATATAGCCGAATCCCGGACCGCAGGATGGCACTTCATCGGCCGGCAGATTTTGGATCCAGACATGCCAACCGGCAACGCCCACGCCACTACCGGCCGCGAGAAGAATCAGAACCGCATACGAATAACGTCCTGTTCCAACTGGGTTGTGTAAGACTGCCAGTAAAAAAATTATCCCGAGGGATATAACTGCAATACGCTGAAATACACACAATGGGCAGGGCATCAAATACAAAACATGCTCAGCATAAAGTGCATATGCCATCATGCCCACACAACTAATGAATCCGAAAAAATTAAATGCACGCCTGCTTGGAATCGTCATATAAGCCCTAGCTCTAAATTAGGTATCTCGATTTCGCATACGAAACAAATATCTGAATCACGAATCCCACAATTGTCAGAACTTAAAATCGAGATCTAGCTGAAAACGTTTGTAATCGTGCTCAATGCCCGTAAATGCATCGACCTCATTCATGAAATACGTTGCGCCCAAAGTCCAATTGTCAGACAACGCATATTTGCCTTTTAGAACGTGACCCTCGCTGTCAGTTCCACCATCGCCAAAATCAGAGTCGGTAAAAGCGCCTATGACGGCATCTGCTTCGATATCTTGGTACGCCCAGGCGGCTTGCCAGGTTCCGGGTTCGTCTGCTTTTCCAATTGCTGCACCAAAGGCAAGTCCAGAATCTTCATCATTAGCATCTGAATTCTGCACAAAGTCGACGAAGACCTTCACCGGCATCGCGCCTATGTTCGCACTCAGGTCGACGAACAGTTCGAACTCCTTGTATTCAAGAATCAAATTGCCGTTCAGATCCACGCTGTTGCCGCGCGCATTGCCGTCATGAAAAGGCGCATTACCGATTGTATCGGTGTAACTGAAATAGCCAACGCCTGCCGTAACTTCAACGCCCCTGACAAGATTAAATTCAAAACCGCCCTGCAACGCAAGTAATAGTGAATCATCAGCAGTCGAACGTTCCTCAACGAAAAGCAAACCCGCTGCACCAAAAAAACCTCCAGCCTGATATTGAATAGCCACGCCTTCAGGATTAAGGTCGCCATCCCAAATCAGCGCGTGGCTTCCGGGGCGATGCAGAGGATTTTTCATCTTGCCACCGTAGACATGCGTCCGATCATTTGGAGTCCAGTCGAGATAAGCAAGATCGAGGCCAATGTCTTTTCGCGAAAACCCACCATCGAATGACTGATTCGTTGAAATCGGATTGTCTCCACCCGTCGCAAACTGAACGACCGCTTTAACATTTTCATTAACATCAGCGGTAAACCCCAGGCGCGCACGAAATCGGCCACGGTCGCGCCCGACAATACCTTCTTCGTCGATGGACTCATATCGGAGCCGAACATCGCCTTTTATTGACATTGAATCTGTCCAACTATTCTGCGCCTGGCCGGCGAGTGGGAGCATTGCTGCGATAAGGCCTATCGGAATGACACTGGAAAGCCTTCGAATATGGTTAATCAATTGAAATTCCCTTGTAATTAACCGCTTACAACTCATCATTTGTCTAGCGCTCTAGATCACCAAAACTCCGCAATCAAATCACCCCAAAGAAACGTTTTATTATTCGTCGTTGGAGCCTAACCATGATTTGCGAGAAATTAACTGCCTAAATACCATCGAAATCCGCAGTTTGCAATTTACATCTCTGACCTCGCCTATCCGACATTGTTAAAGTTGAGACGACTGCAACTCGTCAAGCCGTTTGAGGGATTTCAGCTACCTTTGTGCGCAAATAAGCAGGTGATAATTCGTGTGGCATGACAGCATGCCCGTCCACATAGGCCACAGCTCCTAGTCTCAATAGAGGCAACGCATGCGGATGCTGCGCTGAAACCTTCGCTGAAATATGATCCGCGTGCAGTTCCAAAAGTTTAGGGTAACGCGCCCATCCGTCCCCGGCAATTGACACTGTCCTCGGAGGAAATTGTAATTCTTCTGCGGCGACGATGGTTTCATCTCCGATTGGCACGGGATTGCGGTTGCTGTCGCAGCCGAATCGAGCAAAGTAGACTTCGCCCATGCGCGCGTCTTGAATTACCACGACTTCATCCGCCTCGCAATTGGCGAGTGCGTCCGCCGCAACGACTGCGAGCGACGAGATCGGTACAATTTTCAAGCCCGCGCCAAAACACAATCCCTGTGCAACTGACGCACCGATCCTCATGCCTATAAAAGAGCCTGGTCCGTTGCCCAGAATAACGGCATCGAGATTCGCGACACTGAGTTGGCATTCCTCCAACAACTCTCGAATCATTGGCATCAGTATGCGGGTATGCGCACGTGCCTCAACGACATGCTTGTTTAATATTCGATCGCCCGCTTGCACCGCGACGGAACAAGCATTCGAGGATGTGTCGAGTGCCAAAAAGTTCAAACCACATGCCTCGCGAAGCTCGCTTTTTCATGGGACGCAAGAAAAAGACCCACTTCGGCTATAGAATCGGTTACCGGCATCGGTTCAAGCGTACGCAAAAACATCTTGCCGTACTGTTTCGACGTAATACGCGGATCGCATAACACGACAACACCGAAGTCATTTTGGTCGCGCAACAGTCGCCCCGCTCCCTGTTTAAGGGACAATGCTGCCAGCGGCAATTGATGACTCATAAAACCATTGTTACCTTGGCGACGAATAAACTCCAAGCGCGCCATCATCAACGGATCGGCCGGAGATACGAACGGCAATTTATCAATAGCGACAATACTTAAGGCCGGACCGCGCACATCCACCCCTTCCCAGAAACTTCCTGTCCCGAGTAAAACAGCATTACCGTGCTCGCGAAACCTGCGTAGCAAATCGTCGCGAGGCGCGTCACCTTGAATCAGTAGCGGTCGCCCTTTGAGTCTTTTGCGCCGTGTCTTGAACCAACTACGCGCGTTATTCAAGGCACGGTGACTGGTGAACAGACAAAACATCCCGCCAGCAGTCTTTCCGAGCAAGGGCAGTACGCGCTCCAGCATTTCAGTTGTATGGTCTCGATCAGAAGGTGCCGGCAAATTCGGAGGCAACCAAATCAAACCGTTCTTCCTCAGGTCGTAGGGGCTCGGAAAGGTTAGGGCCGTAACACTTTGGATGCCCATACGCTCCGTGAAGTGAGAAAAATCTTCACCTAATGCTAGGGTCGCGGACGTAAATACCCATGCTTGATGACTAACGTTGATCAAGCCACTTAACGTGTCAGCAACATCGAGGGGTGTCAGGTTCAAACGAATGCTGCGCGAAGTAACGTCCAACCAACGCAGTCCGTCCCACGATTCATCGCTGGACAAATACGCCAGTCGCTCGATTACGGAAAATAAGCGATCGTGCAATTTCTCGAGATCAGCTGATGAATTCACCAACTGACTGACGGCATCCAGTAAATCTTTTAGCGCTAACGCGAGCGACAACATTGGGTCTTGAACCGATGCCATGATAACGGACAGTTCGTGTCTGCCTTCTTCTCGCGGAGATTCGGTACGCAATACTCGCAAAGCGGTTTGAGCTGCATCCAGGCGACGTTGTAACTCTACTTGTTTAAAGGCGATCGTCGCAGTCTGAATCTCGTCAAATATGCGCTCGATTTCGCGACTGGCCAAACTGATCCCAAAGAATTGGGCAGCGAGATCGGGGATCTGATGTGCCTCATCGAGAATAATCGCCTCAGCACCGGGCAAAAACTCGACGAAGCCCTCCTCTTTTAACGCCAGATCAGCCAACAACAAGTGATGATTGACGACCACCAGGTCGGCTTCCTGAGCCGCTTGACGCGCTCTGACCACATGACACTTTTGATAGACAGGGCATTTCGAGCCTAAGCAGTTATCGGCCGTTGACGTGACCAGCGGCCATACCCCGGAGTCCTCGGCAACGTCGAGCAACTCGGCTTTGTCGCCCGTTTTGGTTCTATGTTGCCAACCACTAATCGCGTACAAATCATCGTGTAAAATGTCAGATGAAACCTGACTCGCGACCGTTTCCAATCGATGCAAACAAAGATAGTTCGATCGACCTTTCAACAATGCGGTGGTTACCGGACGTCCAACCGCCTTGGACAAAAGAGGCAAATCACGATGATAAAGTTGATCCTGAAGCGCCTTGGTGCCGGTCGAAATAATGGTCTTTCGACCACTCATTAACGCCGGCAGCAAATAGGCAAACGTTTTGCCCGTGCCGGTACCCGCCTCGACCACCAATTGGCTTGAGTTGGCGATCGTTTCGGCAACCGCTTCAGCCATCCACGCCTGCCCTTCCCGCGGTTGGAATCCGGGGAGGTGAGGTATTAAGGGGCTTTTTGGGCCAAAGAATTCGGTTAGAGACAGCACTGCGGCAATATACATTGCTCGGCCGCAAATGAATTCAATAAATTGATCAGAATCGAGCTAAAAGTCCCGCAGGCTAGCGCTGTCCGGCAATATTTCGTAGCGCGTGTTGATCTGCTTTGATCGAGACCTGTAAGTACGGACCTTCTGCCGTATAGCGGGCGGACGTGAAATCCTTGTCGTGGAAACCGGCAATGTTGTAACCGACGGTGACCCACATGTTATCGCGTACGTTAAAGCCGACGTCCAAACCGAAGCCGTAGTCAATCACTTTGGATTCATACAAATGATAAACACTGGTGTGTGCGCCCCAGTCACATTTATTCTTGAAGCCGCGACGAAAATCGACGCCGATCAAATCGGTATAGCCCGAAAACTCCTGATTGTCGAACATGCTCTTCACGAATTTGAATGCATATTGTAATGACAACTGGGTTCGCGCACTAATGCGGCGGTTCACGTTTAGATTATTGATCAGCCGCTGGCTCTCTTCTCTTTGCAGCAAGAGCTCTGTGTCTTCAACAATGACATCGATACGATTCAGTATCGACCAGCGGCTTTCTGATTTTCGCCACGCCCAGCCAAATTTGAAATTGGCCGCTGAGGAATGGGTATTCGCGTTTGTTTCCGTCGTGAAGACGGTGAGACCCGCGGACAATCCGTGACCCAAAGTCGGCTCCCGATACCACCCGGAGAGCAGTAACTTACGCTCCTCCGAGTCAGAATTTCGGTATTCAATGCGACTATTCGCACTCCACAAGTCGGCCGCGTACGCCACGCCTACAAACACGGCAACGAAATCGTCATCGAGGGAACCTGACGCCAGTTCTCGGTCTGGATCAAATTGCCGAATCGACCCGTCCGTAATCGTATTCGCCTGATCGAGACCCAGATCAAGGGTCCAGTGTTCACTCAATTGGAAACCCTGAATCAGCCCAACATTCGAGAACAATCGCGGCCCGAATTCAGTTTGCTCATTGGTGACCGACGATTTTATTTGTGCCCGATGCCAGGGTGAGGCTTTAACGACAACTCTGATCATAGAAGTATCCAGAAGCGAGCCACTGGCAGCTTCATACTCCGTAAACAATTTCACACCATTGGTAATTTGATAGTCCGCGCCGACCACAAGGTTGGTTGGAAAGTCGATATTCTGCGCCGCATCACTTAGCTCGAAACTACCGCCGGCACGAAGGGTTATTTAGCCAAGTTTCTTAGCTATCGATACTTCGGCAAGGTTGCTTTCCAAGGTTTCGGCATCCGAAAACTCATCCGACGCATGCACCAATCCCGTGGCGGCCGTAAGGCCATTATTCTCATATCGAATCTGCGCTCTGGCCGTATTCCTGATCGCATCAGTTTCGAGATTCTGCTGCCAGCTCGCTTCACCGTCGAAGAAAAATTGCTCTGAAATTTGCGCTCGACCATCGACGCCGATTTTTCGCACGCCCTTTTCAGCCGCACTCTGCTGGCCGATTCCAAAGCCATCATCAATTTCTTTCACATAGGCGCGCAAGTCGAGTTTTTCGCCTTGATGCTCTAATGTGACCGACGCGGCAATCCAGCCGCTCAGAAGAAAACCTGCGCGGAATGTTGCATATTCAGAATTTGGCTGCACGAAAACAGTAGTTTTTGTACCGTAAGTGTGACGAACTTCACATTGGGTTCGTGACGTCGCTCACACAGAGAATGCAAGCGTTGGCGCGGCGTAAGACGATAGAAAAATCTTCGCTTGAGGGGATTTATGTCATCTTCTTCAGCGTGTAGGAACGCTGAAGGATTGGGTCAATCTATACCGGTCTGCTTATGCGGAGTTTTTCCATTTTCGAACGAAGCGTGCTCGGGGCAATCCCCAACTTTTCGGCCGCTCCGTTTTCGCCGCCGATGACCCAACGTGATCCAATCAGGACGTTTTCAATGCAGGAACGTTCAGCTTCATGTAAATCAACGACCACGGAATTGAGGTCTCTCAAGTCCGACAACGGACGTGGAATATCTGCAAGCAACACTTCACTCGATTCGAGCACTGGGCCGGAATTGAGGATCATCGTGCGCTCTGCATCACCCAAATGGTGCCTGGCTATGTATAATCCTCGACCTCGATTTGGCCAGCCCTATGGGGTGGCCTGTGACTACCTTCCGATAAAGAGACGCGCTATGACCACCACGCTTTCGACCCTTCAAGAATGGGTAGATTCCGTAGCTCAATTGACTCAACCAGACCAAATTCACTGGTGCGACGGAAGCCAGGCGGAAAACGACCGCCTTTTATCTGAAATGTGCGCCGACGGCATATTGTCGCCGCTAAATGACGAAGACTTTCCCTACTGCTACTTACATCTGTCCGATCCGTCCGATGTTGCCAGAGTCGAGCACTTAACCTACGTTTGTACTTCGGCTCAGGACGATGCAGGGCCCAATAATCATTGGATGGAGCCTGCGGACGCTCACGAGAAGATCGACGCGTTGTTTGCTGGCGCGATGCAGGGCCGTACGATGTACGTTATCCCCTACTGCATGGGCCCGATCGATTCCCCGTATGCCCGCTTGGGTGTGGAAATCACGGACAGCGCCTATGTTGTTGCGAACATGCGCCTCATGACGCGCATGGGTACCAATGCACTACAACGCATTGAAAACGAAGGTACTTTCGTCAAAGGACTGCACTCGACCGGTGATCTGGATCCAGATCGACGCTTCATCATGCATTTCCCGGAAGAACTCGCTATCAAGAGCTTTGGCTCCGGTTACGGCGGCAATGCCCTCCTTGGCAAAAAGTGCCACGCACTGCGTATTGCGAGTTTCCAGGCACGCACTGAAGGCTGGTTGGCCGAGCATATGCTCATCGTTGGCATCGAAAACCCTGCTGCCGAAACAAACTATGTTGCATGCGCCTTCCCGTCAGCCTGTGGCAAGACCAATTTGGCCATGTTAATTCCACCAGAATCGCATTCGGGTTGGAAGGTCTGGACGTTGGGAGATGATATCGCCTGGCTACATCTAGATAGCGAAGGTCAGTTGCGGGCGATCAATCCAGAAGCCGGCTATTTCGGCGTTGTACCCGGGACCAACGAAAAAACCAACAAAAATGCCTACGACATGATTCACCGCGACACGATCTTTACCAATGTTGCGACCACTGCCAACAATCAACCGTGGTGGGAAGACAAAAAAGATGGTGAGCCCAGTATTGACTGGCGTGGCAACAAATACGACGCTGAAAATGGACCGGCGGCGCATCCAAATTCACGGTTTACTGTCTCTGCAACAAACAATGCCTCTTATTCCAGCCTAGCGGAGGCCCCGGAAGGAGTGCCCATTTCGGCGCTCGTGTTCGGTGGACGGCGCAAAGAACTCGCTCCGTTGGTTTATGAAGCGAAAGAATGGAAACACGGTGTTTTGGTCGGCGCAGGCGTCGCATCAGAAACAACTGCAGCAAATGTCGGGGAAGTCGGCGTCGTACGCAGGGATCCAATGGCGATGAAGCCGTTTTGTGGCTACAACTTCGCCGACTATTGGAGTCATTGGCTTTCGTTCGATGAACGCTCGGACAAATTGCCACGCATTTTCCACGTTAACTGGTTTCGCCAGGACGACAGCGGCAAATTCCTGTGGCCTGGATTTGGTGAGAATCTGCGGGTCATTCGTTGGATCATTGATCGTTGTGAAGGCCGCGTTGGTGCACGCAGCACGCCGATTGGCTACCTGCCCAACGCATCCGACATCGATACCTCAGGTCTCGATGTCTCTGCGGACATCATGGACGCGTTATTGTCGGTCAACCTGGAGGCATGGCGCGACGAAATGCATTCCGTTGGCGAGTATCTGGATAGCTACGGAGAACGCTTGCCTGCTGCACTAAAGAAAGAGCAGGAAACGGTACTTGACGATCTAAAAAAGGCGAGTTGATCTGCCGATTAGGGTCAGATCAGTCTTCGCAGACGAAGTGAATGGCCAGCGAAGTACCTGCTTTTGCTGCCCGCCCAAGTCCAATGATGCCCTCTCCTGATAGTTCTGAGCTATCACGGCGAACGAATATTTCCTCACCTTGGGAATTTTCCAGGAAAGTTCCGTTAGTACTCTGATTAATGAGCAAGAACTTTCTACGGCGCATCTCGACGCGCGCATGAATACGAGAAATCAAATTACCTTTTACCACCAGGTCATTCTCATCGGCTCTACCCATATTTATATTTTTGCGTGATTCATCTACCATTACAGACGTGTCGCAAAAGGATAAGACCAGTCTTGACGGCCCAATTGACTTCGATTCCCAGTCAATCGTCGGCAACATGCTCGTCGCCTCTTCGGGTTGCCACAACAACTCAAACAAAGCGACCTCGTCAAGGCGCCCGTGTACAGTCGCAACGTCGATTTGTCGAGTTTGAGCGCGCCATTCTTCGCTCATTTGATCAACGCTCGTGCCGGAAATAATGACTTGCTTGGATTTAGCCTGCGACGTCATGCGATTAGCGGTGTGCACCGCCGCACCAAAGATATCGTTCTGTTCCTGAACGACCGGCCCGTAATGACATCCAATACGAATAGTGACATTCATATCGTCAACGCCCGAGCTGATGCGTTTTTGCATTTGGCCCGCAGCGCCCATAGCCTCATCAACAGAGGGAAACGTCGACATGACCTCATCACCGATGGTTTTGATGACGGTGCCATTAAACTGGTACGTTGCGTCCTTCATGATGTCGAGACAGCGGGCCACCTTCTCGCTGGCCTTGGTATCACCAAATTTATCATACAGCTGGGTACTGCCGACAACATCAGCGAATAGAATCGCAACTTCTAAGTCTTTGACCATCCGTTAATTTTACTCAGTTCCGCCCTAAGAAATCCACGCACAGGTACCATTCTGAACGGTCACCGAGAGCGATAACTTATTTATTTAAAGTACATTATGTCTAATTCTAGCGCCTAATGTACATTATATGTTTGAGCGGCAAGTCACTAAATTGTGACGTTTTTTTAGCTACTTTTCAGCGACAATATACGCTATCCAGGCCAGATCCGCCTCACCCTTCTCTTCAGGAGTGAATTCGCCGTTACCCTCGCCATCTTCATCCTCGCCCTCCCAATACAGGGTTGCGTTACTGAAGCCTGCTTCGACTAAGACTTCACGAATTTCAGGTGCTGACCACAGACGCCAATCGTAGGTAAACGCTTTTTTGATTTTGGAACCGTCCGGGAAACGGAAATGGATGTGGCAGCGAATATAGTTTGTGACCGGGTGAAATTTGGCTTGGTGCCAAATGTAGGTAAATCCTTTGTGCTTAGTTTTCTCTTTAGTTTCTTCTTGCGCTTCTGGGCCACCGAACATATCCACGAAAAATACACCGTCGTCTTTGAGACCGGCATGGGCTCTTTCAAAATAGCTTCGTAACTGATCGCGAGTATTAAAAATAAAGTAGCTGAAATTAAATGCCGCCAAAATGTCGACGCTGGGCGCGTCAACCGTCAAAACATCCGATTCAATCAAGCGAACTCTGGCTTGGTCAGCTGACGGCAATCGACTCACCCGGTTAGTTCTGCCCCACTCTAAAACGGAAGGTTCAATATCTACGCCAATGGCCTGAAAAGACTCGCCTTGTTTCACCCATTCGCAAGAAGCGCTGGCGGTGCCACAAAAGTCTTCTCGAAAAAGGTGCGCCGTACGACCACTGAGTTCATTGAACGTTTTTTGCAAAAATTCAACTTCGTGCTCAACATTCTGCACTGATCGTTCGTAAAGATCGTGAAGGTCAGCCTGCTCGGCCATTGTTTTGTGGGTGCTTAACGGTTTGACGCTCATCGCTCAAAAGTCTCTTAGGTTCTGAATAAAGATTTTAGAAAATTTGTGCGCGCATTGTAGCGGTATGGAGAACAACAATCACCCGGTCTGTAGATTCGGGACACGCAGTCCGCGGACTATACAATCGGCACATTCGGGGTCAGAGTCTGCGACTCTGACCCTTGGGTATCACGCCACTTTCGGCAGGCATTGTATCGCCTCCTTAAGCACCTCAATTCCAGCGCCTGACTGATGCGCCCGTTCACTAAGGTGGCGACGCCAAGCGCGCGCGCCTGGCTGCCCCGCAAACAGGCCCAGCAAATGCTGGGTGATGTGCTTTAGTTGCGCTCCATTCTCCAACTCACCTTCGATATAGGGAAACATATCCTGGATAACTTCATCACGATCGTTCGGCGCTGTTCCGTCGCCGAAAGCCGCCTCTAGCTCGGTCAGAAACCACGGTTGTTGGTAGGCCTGACGGCCGATCATCACGCCATCAACGTGCTGCAGGTGTGCCTCGCATTGCGCAATCGACTGCACGCCACCGTTCAGAACAATATTGAGCTCCGGCAACTCATCTTTTAGTCGATAGACGCGTTCATAATTCAGCGGCGGTACGCTCCGGTTTTCCTTAGGACTCAAGCCTTGTAATATTGCTTTACGGGCATGCACGAGGAATGTCGTACAACCAGTGGTGACGATCGTGTCCACAAATTCGCGTAGGAACGCATAGTTATCTAAATCATCGATGCCAATGCGAGTCTTGACCGTAATTGGCACGTCGCAGACAGCGTGCATTGCGTCGATGCATTCAGCAACCAGTCGTGGCTTCGACATTAAACAAGCGCCAAACTGACCGCTTTGCACACGGTCACTCGGACAGCCAACATTAATATTGATCTCATCGAAGCCTGCGGCGGCACCTAACCGAGCAGCATCAGCCATCAACGTAGGCTCACTTCCACCGACTTGCAATGCCACTGGATGCTCGGTTTTATCGAACGCGAGTAATCTTGATTTATCGCCGTGTCGAAGTGCGGCAGCCGTCACCATCTCGGTGTACAGACCAACAGACGGGCTCAGGCAGCGCATGAAATAGCGACAATGCCGATCGGTCCAATCCATCATTGGTGCCACAGAAAATTTTCGAGTCGCAGGTGTCATCGTCACATTATCGCAAGAACGGCCGTGATACTTCCAGGTTTCAGCTGCTTAGCTCGGCCCTTCGCGATTTCTAATTCGATCGCGTGCTTTTGTACGCCTTGACAAGATACCTGTTGCCGCTAGTGTAGCGGCTCTCGGCAAACGAATTAGGAAATTGTGATATGACCCGAATGACACCAAGCGAAGCTTTCGTCGAAACCATGGCTGCCCACGGCGTGACCGAAATTTTTGGCATTATGGGGTCCGCATTCATGGATGCGATGGATATTTTCGAACCCGCCGGCATTCGTCTTGTGCCAGTCGTTCACGAACAAGGCGCCGCCCATATGGCCGACGGCTACTCGAGGGTTAGCGGCAGGCAAGGTGTTTGTATCGGCCAAAATGGCCCGGGCATCAGCAACTGCGTTACGGGCATTGCGGCGGCGTACTGGGCGCATTCCCCGGTGGTCATCGTCACACCCGAAATTGGCACCATGGGAATTGGCCATGGTGGTTTCCAGGAAGCCAGCCAGCTGCCGATGTTCCAGGAGTTCACCAAGTATCAAGCCCATTTGAATAATCCGGCTCGCATGGCCGAGTACACCGCACGCTGCTTTGATCGCGCCCTTTCAGAAATGGGGCCAACACAACTGAACATTCCCCGCGATTTTTTCTACGGCGATATTGACGTCGACATTCCTCCGCCCATGCACCTGGACCGTGGACCTGGCGGAGAGAACACACTACAAGAGGCGGCCGAAATGCTCGCCAATGCACAATTTCCCGTCATTGTGTCCGGCGGTGGGATCGTAAATGCCGGCGGCGTGCAGGAATGCATCTCGTTGGCAGAAAGACTCGGCGCGCCCGTCGTGAACAGTTATCTACACAACGATTCTTTTCCCGCCAGTCACCCACTCTGGTGTGGACCCCTGGGATATCAGGGTTCGAAAGCGGGCATGAAGTTGATCAGTAAAGCAGACGTCGTACTCGCGCTGGGCACGCGCCTCGGCCCGTTCGGCACATTGCCGCAACATGGCATGGACTATTGGCCAAAGGATGCGAAGATCATTCAAGTCGATGCGGATCACAAAATGCTTGGCCTCGTGAAAGCCATATCCGTTGGCATTTGTGGCGACGCGAAAGCAGCGGCAAGCTCACTTCTGCAACGGCTGGAAGGCAAGACGATTGCGGCGGATGCCAATAAAGATAAGCGCGCTGCGCAAATAGAATTGGAAAAAAGTGCGTGGGAAGCAGAGCTCGACGAGTGGATTCACGAGCGCGATGATTTCAGTCTGGCGGCAATTGAGCGAGCAGCTGACGGTCATCTGCACCCGCGACAGGTACTACGGGAGTTGGAGAAGGCACTGCCTCAAAATGCAATGGTGTCGACCGACATCGGCAATATCAATTCAGTTGCAAATAGCTACTTGCGGTTCGAACAACCAAGAAGTTTTTTTGCCGCGATGAGTTTTGGTAATTGCGGATATGCATTTCCAACCATTATCGGCGCCAAGGCCGCCGCACCGGCTCGGCCAGCCGTGTCATACGCCGGCGATGGCGCTTGGGGCATGAGCATGGGTGAAACGATGACCTGCGTGCGTGAAAATATTCCTGTCACCGCCGTCGTATTCAACAACGGACAATGGGGAGCAGAAAAGAAAAACCAGGTCGACTTTTATGATCATCGCTTTATCGCGGGTGAATTAGAGAATCAGAGTTTCGCGGGAATTGGCAAAGCGATGGGCGCGGAAGGGATTGTTGTCGACAACTTGCAAGATGTTGGACCGGCACTGACTGAAGCCATCAATGCACAGATGTCGGATGGAAAAACGACCATTGTTGAAATAATGTGTACACAGGAACTCGGTGATCCATTCCGACGCGACGCACTGTCAAAGCCGGTCCGCCACCTGGACAAATACAAGAACTACGTTTAGCTAAGCGATCTAACGCATGCTGAGCTCAATCGAACCGGTTTGCCCGCCTGAGTTACTTCATAAGGCAGCTGATTTACCGAGCGTAAGTACTGCCATTGTCAACGCGGGCAATAGGCTCGCAATGGAAAGCGCCCTACTGGCAACTGAAGCTAATTTAATAAGGCCTATTTTTGTCGGAAATAGGGCCGATATCGCATCGATCGCAAAGGACCTGAATTGGCCCATTGATAAATTTCGCATTGTGCCGGCCGATACCGAAACGCTGGCCGCCAACGCAGCGGTCGCGTTGGCACGCGGCGGCGAAGTGAATGCGTTAATGAAGGGTCATATTCACACCGATACGCTGATGCGAGCGGTAGTGGACCGAACCAACGGTATCCGCACAAGGCGGAGACCCAGCCACGTATTTCACATGTCAGTTCCGCATCGTCATGCATCAATCTGCATCACTGACGCAGTCATAAACGTGTTGCCAACGGTGAAAGCAAAACTCGATATCGCTCGCAATGCGGCTGACCTGCTCCATGCCCTTGGTCATGCTTGTCCCAATATTGCCGTGCTGTCTGCTACCGAAACACCGAACGCATCTATGCCCTCTAGTGTTTCTGCCCAAGAGGTGGCGGAACGCGCAACGGCAGGTGCCGTAACAGGCGCGAACGTTGCTGGCCCACTTTCGTTCGATATGGCAGTGTCTGCCGCAGCTGCGAAGGTTAAAAGATTCACCGGTCCTATGTCGGGCAACGCGGACGTTTTGCTGGTTCCAAACATCGAGGCTGGCAACTTTTTGTTCAAGCAGATGGTTTACTACATGGGTGCGACCGCGGCCGGCATCGTGCTCGGCGCACGTGTACCCATCATGTTGACATCACGAGCTGATCCACCGGTTGCCCGCGTTGCCGCTGCCGCACTCGCTGCAATATTTTCTAGCTCTGACAAAAGCCGCACAAAAACTCAGTCTTCGAACAACTAATTGTTTTATGAATGAGTTGCTATGCGCTGCTCGCGCCTTTGCCAATACTCGTGCAATTCCTTTTTCACCACGGGCGCAAGAAAGTAGAGCGCCAAAACATTCGCCAAAGCCATCGCAAAAATCATTGCATCAGAGAAATTGAGCACCGCGTCAAGTTGCGTCGTACAGCCAATAACGATGAACAGACAGAAAATCGCATTGAAGATCAACTTCGCGCGCTTGCCTGGGCCAAAAATATAGATGACACCTTCAAGACCATAATAAGACCAGGTAATCATGGTCGAATACGCAAACAACATTACGACAACGGCGAGCACCACCGGAAACCAGGGCAACACACTTTCAAATGCACTTGATGTCAGCTCAACACCGCTGATGGTTCCGTCATTGAGCATCACTGGATCGTAGACCGTTAGAATAATCACCAGCGCCGTAAGGGTACAGATCACGACCGTATCGATGAACGGCTCCAACATAGCGACAAAACCCTGCGTTACTGGTTCATCTGTACGAACAGCTGCGTGTGCGATGGCGGATGATCCGATACCCGCCTCATTTGAAAATGCGGCACGTCGAAACCCAAGAATCATAATTGCGACGACCCCACCCGTCACTCCATCCGGTGTAAACGCATTACTAAAAATTGCGCCGAAGGCTGCTGGTAACTCAGCAATGTTCGCACCGATGACGACCAATGCCATGCCGACATATAGCAGTGCCATAAACGGTACGAGCCGGGACGTTACTTTGGCAATACTTTTGATGCCGCCCACAATGACGAGCGCCGTAAGAACAGCCAATATAGATCCGAACGCCCAGCCCTTGGAAGCAAAAAAGCTATCTGCACCGCCAGTGACGTTAACGAACTGAACGTAGGCCTGATTGGCCTGAAACATGCAACCAATTCCAAGACAACCAATGACAATACAGATCGCGTAATACCATGCCATCGCCTTGCCAAGTCTCGGAACATTCTTTTCCGCCAAGCCCTTGTCCATATAAAACATGGGCCCACCGGATACCGTTCCATCTGCATTGATCTGGCGATACTTCACGCCCAGGGTGCATTCCACGAATTTAGACGCCATTCCAAAGAAACCCGCTAACATCAACCAAAATGTCGCACCGGGTCCACCTATAGATATCGCGACAGCAACGTGGGTCACATTTCCCACACCGACAGTGCCGGAAACGGCGGCAGTCAACGCCTGGAAGTGTGTTATTTCACCCGGTGCCTTTTCAGTGACGTCTTCTTTGCCCGCAACAATTCGCAACGCATGAGTAAATCCCCGTACATTTATCAACCGGAGATAGAACGTGAAAAACACAGCGCCAGCAATTAGCCAAACCACAATTAACGGAAATTGCGACTGCCCAATCGGGACCGAATAAAAGACAAAATCGACCATCGCTGCTGTGATAGGTCGGAAGAATTCATTCACCGCTTCGTCAATTCCTGCCATCGTTTCGACGAGCTCCCAATTTGATTCGAATACAGTTGAAACGGCTATTCAATTCGCATCCGAATTGCCCGTGACGGGCTCAGCATACAGCATATTCAGGGGCATCTAGGGCCCGTTATTATGTATTGCCGCGTAAAAATCTGGTGACTGTCTTGCCATGCTCTCAATTCCAAAAATGAAAATAATAAACTGGCGATAAAAGGCCACTGGAATGATTGACACAATTTTTAGCATTGGGGACACGCGCTAATGCCGGCGCCGTCCTTCATTATTCTCGGTGCTGTCAAAATCGGCACAACCTCACTCAATAATTACTTGGGCCAACACCCCGAAATAGAAATGAGCAACTGGAACTGGCCACGATATTTTCATGTCGCCGACGGCGCACCCGATTTCGCGTCGCTTGAGGCACAGTACGGTCACAAGTAACGGGCAGAATCCGAAGGTCGATACGCCATGATGATTCCCGACCGTATTCCGCGAGATATGCAGCAGTATGAATCATTGTGGGCAGGCTACACAGTCATTCGGGGCGAAGTATCACCGACCTATTTGCATGATCCGGGTGTCTGCGCGCGCATTGCGGCGCGAGCATCGGAGACAAAACTGTTGATCGTTTTGCGCGCACCTGTGGAGCGAGCGTATTCGCATTTCGTCATGGATAGGCGCAAAGGCTGGGAATCAATCGCAGATTTCGGCGCCGCACTCGACAGTGAGCCAGACGACACAGTCAATTTTTGGTGGGGACGCCGCCACTATATTCGGCACGGGTTGTATGCCGATATAGTTAAATAATATCTACAAACCTTTCCGCGAGAACAGATCAAAATCATGTTTTATGAAGATCTTGTAGCGGATTAGGCACTTTATTTGAGACTCCTATTCGATTTTCTTGGACAGATCCAAGTTTCGTTGTCGATACGTCCAGACGACACAACAAAGGGTTGGTTAAACGGGATACCGCGTTGGCGCGACTGCTTTATGCAAATTTTCCCGGAAGACAATGGTTGAGGCGCAAGCTTTCAGATAGCGCCAAAACATTCGTCGGCAACAAACTGACGAAATCGACACACGCCAGTGCAGCACCATTATCAAACGACATGCGCGTTCGATTAGTCGATAGATTCCGGGACGATGTTCGCCAACTTCAACCTCTTGTCGATCGTGATCTATCATCTTGGATTCAGTAAGATTGACGTAAGTTGGATTCAGTATTTTCCAATGGAAATTATAATTAGTCTGCGCAATGTTCGCAGAAATATTTGGATCCGATAATCAACAAAATTTTCGTGGCTACGATAACCCCAATTTTTGACAGCTTGATCGTTCGTGCCAATATTGAAGCCGATTTAGGCTCACGTAGCTCCCTGTTACAGATTGCCAAAGCAGCATTGTTGGTGGACTACACGTTCGCTTTCCTATATTTTTATGTCAGTAAATATAGGGTCAAGCCTCATGTTTTCGAATTTGAGAACAATGTCCTGAATAGGAATCCGAACCGATTTTTAAGATCAATACTCAATAAATCAGGTCACTATATAGTGTTGTTAAAGATCGTATATGATCAATACGACTACTCCATGCCTTCGGAAGGTCCTTGGCCAGTGAGTACGCCCCGAAAATACCAATCACGACGCAGCGCATCACGGATTCGTTCCGCAGGCCTAGCTGTGGTCGTCTTGGCATTAATGCAAATTTCGGTTGCCAGCCACCAGTTCGAACATCTGGCTGAAGATGCATCAAATACCTGTCGCGTCTGCGCCCAACAGGATCGGTTTGACGGTGCGATAAGCGTAGATATTGGGTCCGAAATTCATTACACGATCTATTCGTTACCGGGCGAGACCTGCGCCAATAGCCTTATCCCGGTTCAACTGCGAACATTTAATTCACGAGCACCACCACTCTCCTAATCGTCCGAACCTTCGGAAAGCACAATGATGACTCAACCGGAGAACCAATTCCTCCGACTGTTGAACGACGATTACGTTGGAGAGAAAAATGCATTTGTCAAAACACCATTTACGTTTATTTGCAGCATCAACAACTGCGATTTCATCGTTACTTGTATTCGTTCCTTGTGCAACAGCGCAAGAAACTGACCAGGAATATGAAGAACATACGATCGACGAAATCGTCGTTCAAGGCGCTGCACTCGACAGAACTGTAGAACAACTGGCCCAACCAACCACGATCGTTGGCGGAGACACGCTCGCAAAAAAACAAGCCGCGAGTTTAGGTGAAACAATTTCACAAGAGCTGGGCGTCAGCTCAAGTTACTTCGGACCGGTCGCCTCACGTCCGGTCATTCGAGGCCAATTTGGCGAACGAGTGCGCGTTTTGTCCAATGGTCTGGATTCGCTCGATGCATCAGCGCTCAGTGAAGATCATGCCGTCAGCGTCGACAGTGCACTGGCAGAACATGTGGAAATTGTCCGCAGCCCGGCAACATTGCTCTACGGCAGCGGCGCAGCCGGTGGTCTCGTCAACGTCATCGATGGCCGTATTCGTGACACCGCAATGCAAAGCCCGATCGATGGCATGCTTGCGTTGGGAGCGGATACCGCCACCGGTATGCAGTCGTTGGCATCTTAACTAAACATCGGCACCGATCGAGTAACGACGCATTTCGATTATTACCACCGGACAACAGACGATGTCGATATTCCCGGATTCGTGGAATCCTCACAACTGAGAGCAATCGAATTAGCGGAGAACGGCGGAATTCAATTAGATGAAGCGGCTGGTACTGTTGAAAATACTGACAGTGAAACCAATGGCGGCGCGATGGCCATGACGCTCACGGGTGACGCAGGGTTCATTGGCTTTTCCCTTAGCGAGCACAACAGCAACTACGGCGTCCCCGGCCACACTCATGAAGACGCTGGGCCGGAAGAATCTGTTCGCATCGATCTGGAGCAATCGCGATTCGATGTAAAGGGCGAATACGAATTATCGCAAGGTTCCGAGCTGCGTTTTCGTTTAGCGCGAAACGACTATTTACATACGGAGTTTGAAGGCGACGCCATTGGTACGATTTTCGACACTGGCGGACTGGATGCTCGTATCGAATGGCGACATGGGCAACTGGGACCCGTTGAAGGCACACTTGGTTTGCAAACCAAAAAAATCGATTTCGATGCTATTGGTGATGAAGCATTCGTTCCGCAGTCGACGACCAAACAGACGAGCCTATTCGTATTCGAGGAATGGCCCATCAGCGATCGGCTGGTCATGCAGGGTAGCGGTCGAATCGAACGCCAATCAATCAGCACGCCTGTGTTTCCGGTCGGCTACAGCGACAAAGCACTTGGCGGCTCCGTCGGCGTAGTTTGGCGACTGAACGGACAAAACAGCATAGCCATCAATTATGCGCTGACCGAGCGACACCCGAATTCCACTGAGCTATTTGCGGACGGCGCGCACGTTGCAGTTGACCGCATCGAACGAGGATCTGTTGCTCTGGGCTCTGGATTTCTAAATCGAGAACTATCATCAAATATTGATATCACCCTACGGGGTGACAGCGAGCGCATTGAATGGGAAGTCGCCTTTTTTATTAATGACATTGACGACTACATTCTGTTGTCGCCGACCGCCGCAATAGAAGATGACTTGCAAGTGTTCGAGTATCGTCAAACTAGCGCGCGTTTGGCCGGCTTTGAGGCAGAGGCCCGCATTGAATTATTAGAAACAGCAAATGGGCACCTCCATACCCGATTGTTTAGCGATTACGTTCGCGGTGAGAATCGCGACACAAATGGGAGCCTGCCGCGCATACCACCACTACGTTATGGCGCCGGGCTGCACTACACGATGGACCGATTCGAGGCCGGCGTAGAATTGCGGATGCATCAAAAACAACACCGCGTCGCCAGTAACGAACTTTCAACAGACGCTTATACGCTTTTGTCTGCCGAGGTTTCCTACGTATGGTCGGACCCCGACATTTTGGTCTTTCTGCGCGCGAAAAACTTGAGCGACAAAGATGCGCGACAACACACATCACCGTTAAAGGAATCGTTTCCGCTTCCGGGTCGATCGCTTCAACTAGGTTTCCGTTACGATTTTTAGGCGTCGGCGCTAGCAGACCGCCAGTCAATTAATCCAGCGCAATAACCTTGCCAGGATTGAGGATGTTGCGTGGATCTAGCGAACGCTTGAGTGTCTTCATCAATTCAATTTCAGCATCTGTCCGACTTATTGGCAGCCACTCACGTTTTTCCAATCCAATACCGTGCTCGGCTGATATAGCACCTCGGTACGGAACTAACGCCTCGTAGATGTGTTTCTGAATACGGTGCGTGTTTTCGTCACTGTGATCCTCTGCTAACACCGAAATGTGAATATTGTTGTCACCCAAGTGACCAAACGCGGCCACTTCAGCATCCGCAACGTCAGCACAGATTCTCTTGGTTACGTTTTCGACATATTCGTTAACGGATGCGATGGGCAGGCTAACGTCGAAATTAAATGCGTTTCTAACCAGCCATTCCACTTCATGCCTAATCGACCAAATCGCATCGCGTTCCTGCCCGGACTTTGCGATCGTTCCATCGACGACCAACTCTCGCTCCATCAGGCTCTCGAGGCAGGTTTCAAACGCCTGATCGTCGGTACCGACTTGCGTTCCCATTGATTCCACAATGATATAAAAGGGATATTCTGTTGCGATCGGTGCCGTCAGTTTGCCAACCGGCTTAACAACATTCTTGATGAACTCACTCCACATGACCTCAAATCCACAGAGGTTCGCACCGAGATCGTCCTGCACGTTTCTTAAGACGGCCAGCACGCTCGCGTAATCGCGACAGGCAAGCAGCGCGACATTGTGCGATTTGGATGTCACCTCCAGTCGAAACACGACTTTAGTGATGAGCCCAAGTACGCCTTCCGTGCCGATAAAGAGCTGCTTAAGATCAAAACCCGAATTATTCTTAAGAAACCGATTCATTGAATCGAGCACGGTGCCATCGGCCAATACGACCTCCATGCCCAGCACCGAATCCCGCATCATTCCGTGTCGAATGACTTTGGTTCCACCGGCGTTGGTCGAGACGTTGCCACCGACCATACATGTGCCGCGCGCACCAATATCAACCGGAAAAAAGAGTCCCGCTTGCTCTGCTCTCTCTTGCGCCTGTTGTAGCGTTACGCCGGCTCCGGCAACCATAGTCAGCCCGGTTCGATCGACCTCCTCGATCTGATTCATCCTTTCGAACGACAGCGCAATATCTTTGTCTGTGGTCACGCAGCCCTGAACCAGATTGGTCAGCCCACCATAGGGCACGACCGTCTGGCCCAATTCATGGCAAAGCCGCATCACCTCCGCCACCTCATCGGTTGACGAGGGCCGAACAATAGCGAGCGCATTGCAGGGCTGGTGCGTCTCCCACGCCGGCGTCCGTGTCAGACGCTCGTCGCCCGTCAACACGTCCGTGGAGCCTACAATTTGCTCAAGCTTTGCAATGATCTCAGTCATAGGCACGAATGTTAGTGCAGTGTCCTGCATGATATGGCGATTAAGAGGTCCCCAAACGCTTCAAGTCAAGACGCAGCCTGCCATCAATGGCACGTTGCTAAAAGTTGCAACGCTGGATTGAAGCGTTTGGGGACCTCCCTTCGGGCAAGGCGAGACGGCATCATCTGCGGCGTTGCGCCTCTTGTAAAGGACAGGCCATTTACGGCGAGACCCGCCTTGCAGCTAATGCCGTCTCGCCTTGCTTAATCACCATATAATGCCGGACACTGCACTCGCGACCGAGCACGAGATCCACCACGATTGCGGCGAATTTATGCCGCGATCCGCGGCGGATTGAGATATCATTCGCGGTTGCTTAATGCCCAGAATTTGCAGGAATCCTCCAAATGCGTGACATGCTCCAGTTTTACATCGACGGCGAATGGGTTGACCCAGTTGAGCCGAATCCGTTTCCGGTGATAAATCCGGCAACCGAAAAGGTCTGTGGTCGCATTAGCCTTGGTTCTGCTGCCGATGTAGAGAGAGCCGTCGCGGCCGCCAAACGGGCCGGACCAGCGTTTACCGCAACCAGCCGTGAGGATCGCATTGCGCTTCTGGAGAAAATTCTTAAAGAATTCGCCAAACGTCACGATGACGTAGCAACCGCAATAATGGAAGAGATGGGCGCCCCGTGGAAACTTGCCAAGTACGCGCAAGCAGCCAGCGGACCACAACACATTCAGGCCACTATCGACGCGTTGAAAAACATGTCGTTTTTGGAGTGCCTAGGCACCACGCAGATTATCAAAGAGCCGATTGGTGTGTGCGCGTTAATCACACCTTGGAACTGGCCGATCAATCAAATCGTAGTCAAGGTCGCGCCCGCGCTTGCTGCTGGTTGCACTATGGTGTTGAAACCCAGTGAAATCGCCCCTTTCGACGCCATAATCTTCGCAGAAATCCTGGATGCAGCAGGCGTCCCTCGCGGCGTGTTCAATTTGATCAATGGGGACGGACCATCCGTTGGCGTTGCCTTGAGCGGACATCCTGACGTCGCAATGGTGTCATTTACGGGCTCGACACGAGCCGGTATATCGGTCGCACAGACAGCAGCGCCGACCGTTAAACGCGTCGCGCAAGAACTGGGTGGAAAATCCGCTAATATCATTCTTGACGACGCCGATTTCGACCGGGAGGTCTCACTTGGCGCCGCCAACTGTTTCAACAATACGGGTCAATCGTGTAATGCCCCAACGCGCATGCTGGTGCCACGTGATCGCCTTGACGAGGCTGCCGGCATTGCCGCAAAGCGTGCAGCATCAACGACACCAGGCGATCCTCAGGGCGAGAAAACGCGTATCGGACCAGTAGTCTCCGACACGCAATGGAACAAGATTCAAGCGCTCATTCAGGTAGGAATTGATGAAGGCGCAACGCTGGTTGCAGGCGGAACCGGACGACCGGAGGGGCTGGAGACAGGATATTACGTGCAACCGACAGTGTTTTCCGGTGTCACAAATACTATGACGATTGCACGCGAAGAAGTTTTTGGGCCGGTCCTGTCAATCATTCCTTATGACCACGAAGATGACGCAATCGACATTGCGAATGACACCCCTTATGGCTTGTCGGGCTACGTATCCTCCACGAACATGGAACGTGCGAGGGCGGTCGCAGCAAGACTGCAGACCGGTATGGTGCATATCAACAATGCCAATTTGGATTCACAAGCACCATTTGGCGGTTATAAACAATCTGGAAATGGCCGCGAATGGGGTCCCCACGGGGTCGAAGAGTTTCTAGAAACCAAATCCGTATACGGTTACCACGAGGCGGAGTAAGCACTACTCGAATTCGAAGTAGGTCGACACGAACCCAGTTGCAACAGCAGGAAATCTGAATTGAAAACGAAAGGCATACAACGTCTTACAAAACCCAGCGTCGTGGCGACGCTGCTAGCGGTCCTCGCTCTTTTTGGCTGCTCGGATACGCAGCGACTTGAAGCAACTGGGAAAAGTGCTATTCGTGGCATCAACGCACTTGTTGATTCTCCTGAGCTAAGTTTCCTCATTGAAGAGCGCAGCATCGGCGGTGTTGCGTTCAAGTCGGTCGCGGGCTTTGCCGAATACGATGACCTTAGCTATAATTTCAATTTCGATATCCTGCTGCCGGGTGACATAGAAGCAACCCGACTCGGCTCGCAATTTATCGATGTCGTCGTCGACAACGAATATACCGTTGTGTTGACTGGCAGCTACGACAACCCGATCATTTCGTTTTGGGAAGAACCAGAACGGACCTTCGATGGATCTGAAACTATTTTCGAAATGGATTTCGCACACTTGGCGGCAAGCCAAGGAGAAATCGATGTGTATCTTGCCGCAATCGGTACAACACCCGTCCTCGGTGAAGAGATCGGCTCGCTTAATGTTGGCGAACGTATCCCATATCAAGAGTTCACCGATGGCACATACGAATTTATTGCTACACCGAAAGGTCTGCCCGGAACAATTTTATTTCAGTCAAATGGATTGATTTCGACACCCGCTACCCGCGTCACTCTGGCAATCTTTGATGCAGACTCGTCCCTGAATGCCGACCTCGCGGTCAGCCTGCTTGACACTGCCGGCGGCTCTGCCACGCTCTTCGACATCAACAAGCCGGCACAATTGCGACTGCTCCATGCTGCTTTTGGCACCAGCAATATTGACGGCTATCTCGATAGCGATTTCAGTAGCCCCGCCTTTCCGAACATTGCTTACGGCGAGGTATCGGACTATATCGATATCGACGGCAGCCTCATGCCATTGACGATAACGCCAATCGGAAATTCAGGCGCACCAATTTTTGAACAAAACACCGCTTCGGTTTTAAATTCACGCTCAACCATAGTCTTTGGCGGCGATCCCGCCACACCAATATTCCTCGAATTGATAGATGACGCGCGTCCAATCGCCCCCTACCCCGTATTAAGGGTGAGTAATTTGTCGGTGAATGCGAGCCCGGTTAACATTTATTTGATTGACACCGGTGCAACAATCGACGCGGAAACCGTCGGTGAATTCGCCGCGCTCCCCTACCCATTCGATACCGGGTTTTTCAGACCGACCCGCGGCATGGCCGAACTGGTCATCACACGATTTGCTGACATCATTCCAATCTCAGTTCCACTTCCGCTTAGCATGCAAAATGGTGATGTATTTGACGTGGTTATTTTAGATACCGCGGATCCAAACGTCGTTGACGCTGTACTATTTGATTCGGTGGTCGTATCGCCCTAGTAGGCCATTGAAGTCAGCTCGAGGACCGAGTGGATGCTCGTGACACGCGTACGGATAGCCACAAATATATCGCCGCCGCAAACGCGAAGACAACGGGCAACATAGTCGGAAGCTGACTAGACATTGCAGCCAGACCTCCCGCGATAAGTGAAAATGGTCATCGCACCGTCGTAGCGATTGGTCTACCAGACCGCTGCGACTTATGCCGCATTACCTATAAGTCACCTGTACGAACAATTTCTCAAATAGTTTGCGAAAACTATGAAATAACGTTTATTTACGGATGCTTACAATCCGCCGCGGGTGTCCTCAATCAACGTATCGACGACCGCGCGCAGAGCCGCCTCAGCGTCTTTTCCTGACGCTAGCGCCTCATCGTGCGATGCCAACTGCCGATGTGCACTGGTGCCCCGACTTAAGATGTCTCGTACTGACGCCACCTCTTTCTCGCACCCAAGTACCTGAGAGTCTTCGTAGGTAAGTTCTAAAATCTCATCGAGCAATTCATCGAATGGCACAATCGACCCCTTGGCAAAATCGATCATCCCCTCATCGAAGCTGTAGCGCATCGCACGCCAACGATTTTCATTGATCAACATCTGTGAATACGTTCGCCAGCGTTGATTTTTAGTACGCAATCGGTACAACATTCGCATCACGCAGACCCACAGCGCCGTCAGCGAAATAGCGTCATCAAGACGTGTACAAACATCCATGATTCTGGCTTCGAGCGTCGGGAAGCGCGCACTCGGTCGTAAATCCCACCAGATCTTGGTGGAATCCTGGATGACACCGGCCTGGACAAGAATATCGACGTGACGTTGATACTCATTGTAACTTTGGAATCGTTCTGGCAATCCGGTGCGCGGAAGTGCATCAAAGATGGTCAGCCGGTAGCTCTTCAGCCCGGTATCAATGCCGTTCCAGAAAGGTGAGGAACAAGACAAGGCTAGCAAATGCGGCAGGAAATACGCCGCCTGATTCATAAGGTCGATACGCAACGGATCATCATTAATGCCGACGTGTACATGCATACCGCAAATCACCATACGACGTACAGCGCCCTGCATTTCTGACGTTAGAGACCCGTAGCGATCTTTTTCCGTATGTTTTTGATCCGACCAGCGACTGAACGGATGTGTTGATGACGCAATCGGTGCAATTCCGTGCCGACCGGTAACCTCGATAATGCAAGCACGTAGCCGGGCCAGATCTTCTCGAACTTCCTGAACGTTCTGACAGACCTTTGTGCCAACTTCAATTTGGGAGCGCAGCAATTCAGTGGTCACTTGACCACCGAGCAGTTCTTCGCATTCGCTGAGTAAAGACTTAGGAGGGTCGACAACCAGTGCGCGGGTTTCCAGGTCGACGAGAAGGTATTCCTCTTCAACTCCCAGAGTGAATTCCGGTTCGTTTCGTATCACGGTTTACCCCTCTACGTTTTTATCAGGCCATTTGTTAGGCGCTATCTGCAATGTTCGTCGCACTAATCCGCTCAGGTAGCGATGCAATGATCTTATGCATGATCGCGGCCAGTCGCGCTACACCCGTTTCATGATGTAAAAGATCCTGCCTGATCTCTATGCCTACGTGACGTAATCCCTGTGATTCAGCATGATTATCGATGGAAAAGTCTTCCGGCGCTTTTCCTGAATACGGCTCATTATCACCAACAACAAACCCTTCATCGCGAAAGTCCTGAATGAACATTTCCGCGGTCAGTCGATCTCGATCCCAAAGCACCCCAATTTCCCAGGGTCTGAGTTTAGTCTTCATGACCGGTGTAAAGCTATGCACGGATACAAACACGGGCTTAATGCCATGCTTAGCCAAGCGTTCGATCTCATGCGTTATTGCATTGTGGTACGACCAATAGATTTCGTTGGCGCGAAGCGCTTTGTCATCTTTCTGAAGATTAGAATTGCCCGGTATCACGATGCCATCACCGAACTCGAGAAAGGCCCCTGGATCGTTAAGCTGCCGATTACAATCAACAACAAGTCGTGAGTACTCGCAAAGCACGGCAGTAATACCCAGACTTTCTGCCAACCGCCTGGTTAGCTCACCCGCCCCGATATCCCACGCTAAATGGCAACGACGCGCAGCCAGATCGAGCCCCATCGTGCCGAGAGACGAGGGAAAGCGCCGACTGGCATGGTCACATACGAGCAGGACGGAAGCGACGGCCTTAGGGTTCTGTAGTGCAAATGCCGCGGGCTCATCTGAACTCAGTAAGGTATCAAGCGGTAGAGGCTTTTCAGTGCCTTCTGTGGGCAGTGGTCGCATGTTCAAGTCCCCTCATCTATACTTATTAAATCAATAAGTTATGACTTTCTATTTAAATCCTAGCATTCTATATGGTGCTAAGGTGGTGCATAGAGATGGATTTGGGAGCCTTAGATGACCCCCAAACAACACCAATTTATAACAGGAGTAGACTCGACTCCATGAAAAGACTTCTCACCACCCTCTGTCTGGTTCTTCTGAGTGTCCACTCCTATTCTCAGGAGGTCGTTACTAGGGTTGAGACTGTTACAAGGGACGGTCTCATCTACCACCCATTATCCACTGAACCACTTACTGGGACTGTTGTGTCGTTCCACGAAGACGGTCGATTACGGACTAGTAGAAACTACGTAGACGGTGAACAAGACGGTCTCAGGGAGACGTTCCACGACAACGGTCGATTACAATTCAGAACAAACTACAAAGACGGAGAAAAAGACGGTCTCGTGGAGTGGTTCCACAGAAACGGTCGATTATTGGAAAGAGGAAACTACATAGACGGAAAACAAGACGGTCTCTATGAGTTGTTCCACAGAAACGGTCGATTATCGGAAAGAGGAAACTACATAGACGGAAAACAAGACGGTCTCTATGAGTGGTTCCACGAGAACGGTCAATTACATTTAAGAGAAAATTTCAAGGATGGGAAACTCAACGGTCCTCATGAGTTTTTCAGTGAAAGCGGTCTATTAGTTGCAATAAGAAACTATACAGATGGGGTAATAGACAACGGTTTCGTGGAAACCTTACATGATAACGGTCAATTATCATGTACAGAAAACTACATGGACGGGAAACCAGAGGGCGTCTTTAGGTGCTTTGACGAAGACGGAAACTTGACCGAGACAAGGATGTACAGGAACGGAGAACTGATCGAAACGAATTAGAACCCTTAACCAGTTTTCAAAACCCGAGACGTAGTGTCTATATACAGATGTAACGGCAGGCTAGACAGATGACCCCCAAACAACACCAATTCGCTCGTGAAGTTGTGCTGGGTAAGAGTCATCGATATCAGATTTAAGGATAGAAATTATGACGGTAACAACAATCCCACAGAAAGAACCCTATGTTTTGGAACTTGAACCAGGTACCTACTTCTGGTGTTCCTGTGGACTCTCCAGCAACCAGCCATTTTGCGATGGCTCTCATTCGACCACTAATCTAAAACCTGTACGATTTCAAATAGAAGAAAAAAAAGTAGTTCCTTTGTGCGGGTGCAAACAGACAAGCAATCAACCATTCTGTAATGGAGCACACGCAAAACTCTGATGACTCCTAAACAGCACCAATTCGCCCGTGAAGTAGTGCTCGGTAAGAGTCAGGCCGATGCCTATCGGTCGGCCTACAATACGCTCAAGATGAACGACAACAGCATCAGGCGAGAAGCGAGTCGATTGATGGATAACCCCAAGGTCGCCACTACAGTGGTAGAGCTACAGCAGAAAGCTGATTCAGCAGTGGTGCAGGAGCGTATTGCCTCTCGTGAGGAAGTGCTACAGACACTGACCGGCTACATGCATTCAGGCGAGCCTAAGGACAGCGTAAGGCTTCGTGCAGCAGAGATGATGGGTAAGCACTACGGGCTGTTCACCGATCGCTTAGAGGCTGTGGTGCCAGTGCGTTCAGCTGAAGAAATCACAGCGGCGATTGAGGAGAAACTGCAGCAGTTCTTGCTGCCTGAGGTTAGCTAGAGAACTTAGCTGCCGCCACGTTTGCATACCTTTCTAGAAAGGCCTATAAAAAACTCTGATAGCAGGCTTTAGGGAAAGCTAGCAGTGTTAAAGGTCTACGTTCAATCAACCACATTGGTGCATGCCCGTGCGTGACAAGAAAAATGGGAAAATGGACAGACCAGAAGACCACGTGCAGAAGAAATTATTTTATCATCTTTACGATGCGTTTTTAGCAATCCAGTTACCTTGGAAATCCAAATACACCAGCTTTGAAACAATTCTTTGGGCATCAAATCAGATTGATCACATGGTAATTGTTGGTATCTCCAAAAATGCACTCCAATTAATTGCAGATGGTGGCTTTAAAAAAACCACTAGGGGTGTAGTTCGCGGACACAAAATGGGTCGAGTCACTAGAGGTGAGCGCCTATTTGGAGATTGCCGCGTCGATTATGAAAACGCATTCGATTTCTACAGGAAGCAAGATCAATGTGTATTAATCACAAAAGCGGAGAATGGAGTTAAAGTTGATTCTAAAGACTGGTCTCATATTTTTGAATTCAACCAAACCGACTGGCTTTTCCCCTGGAGATCGCCTGGCTACTCTGCGCATTATAGCGATGAAGCTTTAGAGTCTTTGAAAGACCTAGCCAAAAACATCAAAGAGGCGTAAAGCTAATTCATTCAACAGGCCCATCATTTATGCGGGCGTGAACATCTAGGGAAAAATAGCATCGAGAATGGGCAAGATAATTTCCACCATGAGTGACCTGCTGGCATATCCTTTAATAAAAAGATATTCCGCTAAAATCCAAACGACAACGAGCCAAAAAATCAATGAGTACACGAAGGTCATAAAAGGTGATCGTGCCAATCTAGTTTTTTGCCGGACGCTTCCATAACCTTTCACGCTTCCTACGGTCATATAAATGATCCATTGCCAGACCTTTCCTGGAAACATGAAAGTGTTTTTTATAATTCCACCTTTTTTGGCGCCAGCAATATCGTCTCTCGCCATCATTCTTCCCCTATTTATTTTTAATAATTTTAGTAGTTCTTTTCTACTGTTGATGCGTCAACCTCATGAGCCGATCTTTCTGTAATTTCTACAAGCTACTTTGGCGTGATTATTTCAAAATAATCATGGGTCAAAACTTCACGTAGGAGTTTGAAGATAAGGAAATAAGCAACAATCGGCGCAACAAGACAAGTCATAATAGTGATGGTAAAGAGCAATATGAGACTATTAATAATCGCTTGCCCAAGATTCCTAATTGTATCCAGCAATCCAATTTCGTTTGTTCCTTCTTCTGCATCTTCAATTTCTGCAGCAGAGGTGTCTGAGATGATTTCTGGGACTAAAGCATCAGGAGGGCTTTCCAAAGCCAGAAGTGGATCAGAAGAAGAATCTGCAGAAATTAGATCTCCAAATCTACTGGCTAAAGAAGCAACACCTTCAGTAACTGCGGTTGCTCCTCCAGTGACGCCTTCAGTAACAGCGGTTGCTCCTTCAGTGACGCCTTCAATTACAGCAGTGGCCCCTCTCTCTACTAAATCCCAACCTCCAAATGAAATTCCCGCCTTTAATTGATCATAGTTAGTTTCTAGCTGTTCTTGAATCGGGCTTTTGAGGCGCTCGTAAACGAAGGACTCGAGATACACCACTGGTGGCATGATGATGAATAGGAGAAGACCTCCAAAAACTAATCTCTGCCCGAGTCGTGATAGTGCAGGGATGGCAAGCAGCAAAAAACCAAAACCTAATAAGTAACGTAATATTAATCCTTCCTTAACCAAGACTAAAAATACTGACTGAATGGCTAGAGCTAAAACTCCGTTGGCAAGATAATCTCCAATATGCTGAAGGATCTCGCCTACTGCCTGAAATCCAGGAACAAATGTTCCAAAAATCTCGGCCCCTTTTACTATCGTGAGAGCAGCCATGCTACTGATCAACGACTGATTGCTGAATTCAATTGTCAGGTCATATACCGGATAGCCTAGGGATCCGTATAGAAAGTCATACAATCCGAGGAATGCTGCTAGCGCGAGCAAAGGAAATGCGTACAAATGAGGGATCTTCCGCTTTACAAACCGCTCAAATAAGAGAACCGGGAAAAATAGCATCCAGTTCAATCCAATTTGTATCCATTGGATCAGAAGTTTCGCCCGATCATTCTCTTGCTCAGACCCTATTTCTTGCTTGCCATCTATCGTATTGATTGGCATGCTGAACATCGCCTTATTATTGTGTGGAAGAGGCTTCCTTTTTAATCCTCTCTAGTTATAACAAGAATAGATGACTCTTTACAGTTGGCGTCGGGATCTCGCTGCCAATATTTTTGCTCATCTAGGCCGCGCCGTACGCTTCTCCTGGAGGAGAATTAGTGGTCGTGCCAGAGGAGTACCCACCATGCATTCAGGCGAGCCTAAGGACAGCGTAAGGCTTCGTGCAGCAGAAATGATGGGTAAGCATTACGGGCTGTTCACCGATCGCTTAGAGGCTGTGGTGCCTGTGCGTTCAGCTGAAGAAATCACAGCGGCGATTGAGGAAAAACTACAGCAGTTCTTGCTGCCTGAGGCTGGCTAGAGAACTTAGCTGCCGCCACGTTTGCATACCTTTCTAGAAAGGCCTATAAAAAACCTCTGATGCCTGACATTAGAGATCGTTAACGATGCAATCCAGTACCTCACATGGAAGTCTTCGCCCGTTCGGGTGGTGTGTTGTTCTGTTGCTCATCTCAACTCAGAGCTGGGGGCAATCTTCTGAGCAGAAGCTGATTTGCAACCTCGAAACAAACAGTCCAGCGTGGCGCGAGGGTCATCATTGCCCTTAGCGGTTACCGAATATCCTTGTCGGCCCAATAGAATTCGCGTTTCACAATTACTGCGTACGAATTTATTGGTCTGGACTGCCGTTAGGCGCTAATTCGGCGCATGGGAGGCAGTCTGCGGTTAAGAGTAGTAACAATCGCAATAAACGTCTGTGAGGCAGCTCTCGTGATGAAAAACAAATTGGGAAAATTTCCCTGGAAATAAAAGCTGCGATTGCGAGGAGTAAACAGGGCTATCAAACCGAACCAGATTTGGAAACGGTCACTGAACGTGACCCACCGCGCGTCATGATCGATCGATGAGAAATATTATTATTTAATTTCAAATAGTTAACACGCTTTCCTAACTAAGTTACTTACTAGTGACCACGTGAAACGACACTAGTTTGATGACGTCGCCGGCATTGAAACCACTACTTCGCCATCTGAACCATGCTTCACTTCGCCGTTGACTGGCAATGAGGCGGGCGCACGGCCAACTTTTATTGGAATAGCCATCGAACGAATCATGGTCCCCATCGGAGCCTGTATTTCGGCCGAAACGTTAATATACAGCCGCCCCTCCCGCTGCGGCACAACGGTAATTTGCTGCAAGCTCCCGGCACTAGGATCAATGATTTCCAATCGTTCGACTTGTCCGTCCTGAAAAATCAGGGCGCTTTGATCATTGATGCTGTAATGAACTTGCAAAGGTCCCGCGGACGAGGTCACAACAACATTAATGGACACTGGCACACCTACAATCGGGTTGCCGATCACTTCGTAGCTAATCTCTACCGGTGCCCCTGGCTTGCCAATTGCCTGCGTTCCGGCAGAGGACACCATTGGAGTCGAACGGTCGACATCGATTCCTGCGGCAACAGAGTCTGTCGCTGGAGGTGGCGTTTCTGCCTGGCATCCAATCATGCTGAGTGAAAACAGGGCCAACAAAGTAGCAGTTTTTAGTTTTTTCATGAGTGAATCCAAAATAATTAAATTCTAGTTAGCAGAAACATCGAAACAAACCCGCTCGGGGTAACCGCCAGACGACTGATCGTCCTCGTGGCGAAATTCATTGAGATCGACTACGTAGTTTCCAGCAGCAAGCTGGCCCGTCGCTATTTCGCTGTTCGGCGTACAACTAAATCCGACCAACTGCGATTGCCCGCCGCGATATACCAAAAAGTCCGGATCACTGTGCTCAGTGTTCTCTGGATCATTTTGGTTGGCAGTGCAGTCAAATCCGTTCGACGGTTGCGACGGTTCTGGATTTGTTGCAACTGTGAATGTCACGGGCGTCGACGACGGCACGTTTAATCGCAAATAACGATGTTCCGATAGCCTGTTGCCATTGCGAGCACTATCGAACTGACTGTTCGCGCAAATATTGATGGGTGCAGCGCCGAGTGTCAGATCTGTATAGATATCAAGGACATCCTGCGGCGATGCGGGTCCGTCATTCGTTTCAGTCGACCCGTATATATCGATGCCGATCGGATTGACGCCTCCGTCAGCGAGCAAGTTGTTAATAAATCCATCCTTCCCGGTATTCTGCTGCTTTAAGTACGTCGCAAAGGAAAAGACACTCGTGAACGCCTCAGTGGTTGATTGGGGTCCAGTCATGACGGCATAGATTGGCCCAAATCCAACGCTGTTGCCGTCGCTATCGCTTTCGGCCGGATCATCAACAGTGTCCCAAAGATCGTAGATAAATCGGATTATCGTAAATTCGTTAAACCATCCATCCTCGCCACCCGTCGTTGTCTCCGTGCTGAAGCCGCCGCCCGAAGTTTCACTTCTGGTATCGCAATATAGCGGATCGTTAAGCGCCATCCCCGCTAACGCTGATGCCCATCCCTCACCAAACGCCGTTCGCATATCAAGATTGTCACCCAAACCATGGCTGCCACCAATGCTATCCGAACGCGAAAAATTGTCTTCGAAATAATGACCCCATTCATGCACAACCACGTGGTCATCAAACTCATCTGCATCCGCTGCGCTGCCAAGCAAGAATAGCGAGTTGTCGTCGCCATTATAAAAAGACGTCGGCAGGTCGCCCATCGCGATATCGCTAGGACTCGCCTCTTGATTGTTTGGATTCCAAAATACATCAAGCGCCGGGAAATTTGCGCTCGAATCTTCTGCTATCACGAACTGCATGGCGGAATAAATCGAATCAAGAATAGCGAAAGGTGCGGCTACCCGAGTACCGGTATAGCTGCTACCGCCCCACCCCGTAGCTGCTGTGAAATTCAAATTCGAGTTGTTCGCGCCGCCACTGTTAATCGATTGTTCCATCGCATAAATCGGTCGTTGAGCCAAAGGAACCGGCGTTGCCGAAGTGTCAACATTATCGCGAATTTCAACGTCCCAGTTTGCCGCCTTTAGCTCGGCCATCACGCTAATGATGAAATTCGTCGAACCGTCGACGGTGAACGCGTATCCGCCTACATCGCTCGCTAACTGGCTGGCGACAATTACTCTGTTCGACGGGTTTAAAAGACGAACTGTTGCCTGACGAATCGGTCGAAGCTGCGGGTTATCGAGATTGATCCCTTGGCAATCGGGTTTCGGCGCAGGAAATTCATACGACAACGTCCCTGACAACGTCACCGCACCTGCAGGTGGTGGCGGTGGCGGTGGTGGTGGTGGTGGTGGTGGCGGTGTTGGTGTGCCCGTAATGCCACCCCCTCCTCCGCCACAGGCGGCGACAAGCGATACCAGGGTTATTGCCGTGACTGGCAACAGCCACTTTCTCAAGCCCATCAAGATCAAAGTCATTCTCCTATGAAGCAATCGAAGCGCCAAATTAATGCGATTGTTCTTACTGCATGCGATCATATCTGGCAATTCCTCGCCAAAACAAGGTGATATCCGTCATTATTAAGCGACACAATAGTCCTGCCACCCTGTTAGTGCGACACAATTCCTGTTTCGAAGGAGCGCTTTGATAGAATCTTCAAACTTAGATGGCCGTCTGACCGGATGGTTGCAAAAACGACAAAAAATCTATGCAAAACAAAACAATATTGGTGACGGGTGGCGCTGGATATATCGGCAGCCACGTGGTGCGACAGCTCGGAGCAGCAGGCGAAAATGTCGTCACACTGGATAATCTGTCCACAGGCTTTGCAGCAGCAGTTACCGCCGGCGAACTCGTCGTAGGCGACACTGGTGATGTGGCTCTCCTGGAGAGACTTTTCACCGATCACGATATTGATACCGTCATGCACTTCGCCGCGCGCACAATCGTCCCGGAGTCTGTCGCCGACCCACTGAAATATTACGGTAACAACACGGCCAACAGTCGGACGCTGCTCGAAATCAGCCACAAACACGGCGTCAAGAACATCGTCTTTTCTTCGACCGCTGCGGTCTATGGTATTCCAGAAGACGGCCACGCATCCGAGGACACACCCACACTGCCTATAAATCCGTATGGCACATCGAAGCTGATGACGGAATGGATGTTACGTGACCTGAGCCTGGCCGGTGGACCTTCTTACGTTGCCCTACGATATTTCAATGTTGCCGGCTGCGAACCGAGTGGGACGATCGGACAATCCACACCAAAAGCCACTTTGCTGGTAAAAGTTGCCTGCGAAGCCGCTGTCGGAAAACGCGATCAGGTGTATGTGTTTGGTACCGACTATCCGACACCGGATGGCACAGGTTTACGCGACTACATACACGTCGACGATCTGGCAACTGCCCATCTCGATGCATTGACTTACCTTCGTGGCGGCGGTGATTCGACCGTTCTGAATTGTGGCTATGGACACGGTTATAGCGTCCGCGAAGTACTGCTCGCAGTAGAAGCTGCAAATGACGCACCGTTAAAGATTATCGACAAACCAAGACGAGCAGGCGATCCGTCAGAATTGGTGGCTGTCGCCGATCGGGCCCGACAAACGCTCGGCTGGACGCCAAAATATGACGATCTTGATACGATCGTTCGAACTGCCCTTGCGTGGGAACGAAAGCTCGCTGCGAAGGATCCCGATGCTTATTGGGCGGATTGATTTGGCCAAGTCCGACACATACCGCCTGTACGCCGTCAGCGCCTATGGGACAGATATAGATCTGGTTTAAGAGAGAGTTTTTGTTCATCCTAAGCTGAGGAGTTGAGATGAAACAGAGACCAACAGGACGACAATCGTCGTCAGAAAAGA